>ERZ1026882.8-NODE-8-length-237339-cov-47.503759_pt1 | contig 237339 bp, 194 predicted proteins | sample MGYA00380171_ERZ1026882 | MGnify/ENA primary metagenome ERZ1026882 (study PRJEB33269, sample SAMEA4719807) | human gut metagenome | biome: human-associated habitat; feature: organic feature; material: feces | place: Cameroon | collected 2013-10 ...
TAAGCTCAAACGTGCCGAAAATACTCGGAGGGCAGCCTCCCGGAAAAATAGGTAACGCCGACATTACCCTGTATCTTTTGATGCAGGGTTATATATTCCTCCATAGCTCAGTCGGTAGAGCGCATGACTGTTAATCATGATGTCACTGGTTCGAGCCCAGTTGGGGGAGCCACGAAAAGCAAGTCAATTAAGACTTGCTTTTTTTACGTCTTTAGCAGGTGTGCTTGAAAAGCATACAAGAAACCACCTGTTTGATATGCACCCCAAAAGTTAGGAGGTGCATATCATTGACGGGTGGTTATGATTTGGGATTTTTCTTTTTCAAATTCTTTTTTTACAAGTCAAAAATCTACAATATTTTAAACGTCATTATGTAAAGAATATTATGTAAAGAATTTGTAAGTCGTATTTCGGCGTGTTTCTTTCGGACTTATTTATATTATATTTCTTTATTATTTTTCTTTCGATAAAGGAGAAGTTCTCGTTCTTAAAATTAGGCATTATATTATATAATATATATGCTCTTGCAAGCAAAATGTAAATATGTTATAAATATAATTGGAAGAAATCACCTTAAGTTAGACATTAAAGAACAGGTATATCCGAAAGTTTTAAACGTTCGCTTGAAAAATACAACTATCGTGATATTGAGGCATATAATTTTAATGATGATAACGATGAAAATGTAAGTTTTGCAATTGCTAAGAATATAATATATTTGTCTATAATGTTTATTATAGAGAAAAATTCTTGAACAAGTGATGTTTTTGTGGTATAAATACAATTGCAAGAAATCAACTTAAGTTAGGAATCATAGATTGATAATTTATAATAATGGTATATTGTTAGGAGCGGAAATAATGATTGTAACAAAAAGGGTAATTATGAATTTTAACCAATTAAGTAAAATAAAAAAAATAATATTTATAATATCCACTGTATTATTTTTATCTGAAATGATTTATGTAATCTGTGATGAAGGCGCTTACGCGTGGAATTATTTGTTGGATAATCCGTTGGATTTGTACTGGATTTATTATACTTTTTTCCCGCTTATATACGTAGTTATAAATATTGTTTTGCTATATTTTAATAAAATCAATTATATAACATTGTTGTTTTTTATGATTTTAAGAGTGACTTATCAACCTATTGCTATGTTTTTTGTTTATACATTTATTGATATTGTTAATAGCCTTTAGCTTATAGAAATATTAAAATGTTTGTGAAAAATTACAACTTAAAGGTGAAATCATGAAAAAAATCAAAAATTTTATTTGTTTTATTTTAATTTTAACATCATTGGTTACATTTATACCTACAGCAAGCTACGCTATGGGTGACGCAACAGGTGAATTCAGGGTTATTGGTTGCGAATATACACGCAAGAAAAGCGGCTATACTATTCACTTAGTAATAAAAACAATAAATTATGATAAACAAAACTTTACTGCTACATTTTTTGTTGACGGTAATACGTCGTATTCCGAAGAAATTTCAGGAACGATCCAAAAAGATAGAATTTGGGCAAGTTCATCAGATTACGAATACAATATTTCGTTTAAAGTTAATTGGAAAAACGGCGGTAATTACAACCTTGACATAAGCGATGACGCAGGGATTTTGTACGGATTTTGCGATAATGAGGGAATTTTGGGTTTAGACTGTAAATTTGTCGGTGCAGCGGGAGCAATAGGAAAATCCGAAAAGATTGCGAGAATGAAATATTCAAACGAGCTTTATACTGAAACCCGCGATTTATCTGTAGCCGTTTATTCCGATTCAAAAACCGTCGCGGCGAGTAGCAAAAGCGTAGATGCTGAAAATTATGAAAATGCGAGGACAGGTATTTCTGAAAACTTTAAAAACTCTCTCGAAAAATATAATTACCGTGATATTGAAGCATATAATTTTAATGATGACAACAATGAAAATGTGAGCTTTGCAATTGCTAAGAATATAATGTATTCGTCTATAATGTTTATTATAGAGAAAAATTCTTGAACAAGTGATGTTTTTGTGGTATAAATACAATTAAAGAAGGTATCATATTTTTTATTGCAGTAGAGAAGAGTGTATATGAAAATTAAAATATATTTAAAAGATTTGTTTAGTTATTTAAAAAATTTAAGCATACCAAAAAAAATTTTATTATTTTTCTTTATATTGCTTAACTTGATTGAATTAGTGTGTTCTATCAGTGCATTATTAGGTCTTTATTCTAATGATTATTCACCTTTTAATAGAATTTATTCTACAGATATATTCGATTATTTGCTTGATTACCGGGTGTATTATAGTGCATTTGTTTCATTTACATATTTTTTAATCACAATATTACTGAAAAAATTTAATTATTTTAATTGTATTATTATTGCTTTATTATTGTCAATGCACCCGATAGTTTCACTTTTTATTGGCTGGTTTCCGATGATAATGGAAGATATTTTTGGTTGATAAAGGAGGAAGGCATATCAGTAAGTTTAAATCACTAATTTGCTCATTCTTAATTTTAACCACCATGTTTATATCCATACCTTTCAACGCTGTTGCTATGGGTAGTATCACAGGCGAGTTTAATGTTTTAGGTGGTGTGTATGTAAGAGAAAAGAAAAATTATTCTATCACCTTGACGATCAAAACGATTGATTATTTAAAACAATCATTTACGGCTTCTTTTTCCGTAGATGGCGATAACCCGTATTCCGAGGATATTACAGGTACAATCCAAAAAGATAGAGTTTGGGCGAGTTCATCAGATTACGAATACAATATTTCGTTTAAAGTTAATTGGAAAAACGGCGGTAATTACAACCTTGACATAAGCGATGACGCAGGGATTTTGTACGGATTTTGCGATAATGAGGGAATTTTGGGTTTAGACTGTAAATTTGTCGGTGCAGCGGGAGCAATAGGAAAATCCGAAAAGATTGCGAGAATGAAATATTCAAACGAGCTTTATACTGAAACCCGCGATTTATCTGTAGCCGTTTATTCCGATTCAAAAACCGTCGCGGCGAGTAGCAAAAGCGTAGATGCTGAAAATTATGAAAATGCGAGGACAGGTATTTCTGAAAACTTTAAAAACTCTCTCGAAAAATATAATTACCGTGATATTGAAGCATATAATTTTAATGATGACAACAATGAAAATGTGAGCTTTGCAATTGCAAACAAATATATTAAAAATGAAGGTTATCACTGTATAGTGGTTATTCGCGGAACGGACGGCGTAGAATGGGAGGGCAACATGAAGGTCTGCCCTCCCGATGAAAACGGCAACACAGATAAATATACTTTTACAAACGGCGATGATACTCATTATAACTTTTTGCAGGCTTCAAAATATGTGGAAAATGGACTTAAAGAATATTTAGAAAAGCACAGCCTTAATAACGAAAATACAATGGTTGTTTTAACGGGTCACAGTCGCGGCGGCGCTGTATCTAACTTGGCAGCAAAATCATTGACTGATAATGTTGAAATCTTGCCGCTTGTTACCGCATATACATATGCTACACCGAATGTTTCACCATATACAAGTGATATGGAGAGTTATACTAATATTTTTAATTTCTGCAAAAGTAAGGACTTTATAACATATATTCCGCTTGTCAATAACAAATGGAATTATTGGAAATATGGAATTACCTATACAACAGGAAATGTTGACGATAAAGTATATTGCAACAAAATTACAGATATAATGGCGAGTGAACAATACGCCCCTTATCTAAAAGATTACTATGAAAAAGAGTTTAAACATAAGTCTTTAGATAATGTGTCTATGAGTTTGTATGATTTTATGACATTAACTTTGGCTATTCCTATGGAGGGTGATAGTTTATTTAATAATGTTAAATTAGTTAAGCAACTTATGGAGTGGTGTAAAAATGATTTTAAAGGTTTGAATAAATTGTCACGGCAATTTTCAAAGGATTTATTATACTTGAGTAATCATTGGCAAAAGTTTTATAGTATTCTTGAATTTTCTGACTATACAAAATATACATATTCCGATGCGTTGTCACGTTGTAGTGTAGGCGGCAATGACGCTATCGTTCAATCCCTGATGGCATATGTAACAAACAGCATTTATTTAGCCGATGATGATAGCACGGATAACACATATAACCTTGTAGAAACATCAAAAATCAAGTCTTTTCTTTCAAACGCTGACGATGACGGCGTAACAAATGCAGATAAGCTCGGTTGGGATATAGACGATTATACAACTTGGAATGGCGTGGTTTTTGGCGAGGACGGCAGAGTTACATCGGTTGACCTTGTGTTTAAGGATTTATACGGCGGTATTGATTTGTCGGGCTTTACCTCACTTAAAAGTGTTGACATTTCTTCAAATTATATATCCACTGTAACTATTACGGATTGTACGGCTTTGACAGATTTGGATATATCAGATAATGAAATTACAGCTCTTGATATTTCGTCTAATACCGCTCTTGAAAATGTAAATTTCAGTAATAACGACATTGAAAGTATTGATTTATCAAAAAATCCTTCGATTATTTCTCTTGAATGTTCGGATTGCTCGCTTAATGATATTGATGTAACTTCACTTTCAAATTTAACAACTCTTGTCTGCTCGTTTAATCAGCTTGAGAGTATTGATATATCGAAAAATACAAATCTTGTAAATTTGTATTGTATGCTGAATTATATTGATTTGAACGATGAAAATAATAAAACGTCATTTCAGACTGTATCAGAACGGGAAAATGCCGAAGTTGTATATGAACCGCAATATTTACCGAAAAGCGCAGTTTACGACGAAACAGAATTATCAGCTTTAATCGCTTTTGATAAGATAGGAGATAATAACAGTATTCTTAATTGGATTGATGAAAACGGAAATCTGATAATGGAAAATGTGCAGGAGTATGTTCAGTTTAAAAAAATCGACAACGTGTATTTTGCAGATATTATTGATATTTCCTCAACTGATGTAAACGGTGAACTTAATCTTAGCTCTTTTGCAAATCTAACCGAGCTATATTGTAACAATACGAGTTTGACTTCGCTTGACGTGAGCGGATGTAGTGCCCTCGAAGTTATTGATTGCGCTGAAAGCAAGTTGAATTCTTTTGTACTTCCTTCTAATGCAACGGAAAAAAACTCACCTCTTTATTCGCTTTCCTGTGAAAATAATTATCTTGACATAAATATCTTTTCCGATGATGTAACATCAAACATAAATTCAAAGGAAAATGCGATGCTTTCTTATAAAAAGCAAATTATAAATGCTGATGTAGATATGTTTAATTCAGAGGACTATAACTTACTTGTTGATTTTTATAATCAAAAAAATAACGATGAAACTCTTGCTTGGAATTTAACCAAACCGGGCGAATGGCAACAAATAACGTGGAAGTATGATTCTGTATCAAAAGAATATAGGTTAAATGAATGTGACTTTAATTGCCTTGATATATCGGGCGATATAGATTTAAGCAATGCAACTGCGCTTGAAAAATATTTGTTTTCAGGGTCTGATATTTCTACAATCACTTTACCGCCGTATAGTGTTCCTGATGGTGCTTTCTACGATTGCACACGTTTAGAAGCAGTTGTTTTAACAGGAGGCTCTGAAATTGGAGAAGATGCTTTTAAATATTGCGACGTTTTACAAGGCGTATATATTCCCGAAAGTATAACCTCGATAGCAACAACTGCTTTTGATGAGAGTACGAGAGTAAAGCTTGCAGGAGCAGATAACTCATATGTTCAGGAGTATGCAAATTCAAATGATTTAACATTTAATCCGGGATATATTGCTTGTTCCTATGTCGTAACACGCGAAACTAAAAGCGGAGAACTAAATGGGTATTATGCTATATCTGAAGTAACGGCAACGAATAATGAAAGTGTCTGCGCATCTGATGAATACGGATATTTTGTTATCTTTTTATTGGAAAATGGTAATTATAAATGTAATCTGAGCCATAAATACGGAATTGATTCGGAATTTGAGTTTAGCATATCAAGTTCAAATTATATTTCAACAGAGCCTTGCCAAATGATAAACTTCGATTTTCACAAAGACGGGTATATTAACGCAAAAGACTTTGCCGTTTTAAATCGCCATATCAGAGGAAAAGATGCTTCTATTGATGAAAAATACCTCGATATTAACCAAGACGGTGTGGTAAATACTGACGATTGGAGCTTTGCAAAGTATTTCATTACTTAATTTATATCTTTAAAATATGCGAAAATACTATATTTTCTACATTATAAGTAGAATTGTTTGACATCGTTTACGTTTATAGTTAAAATATATTTCGTAAGGCAAGGAAATATTATATTACATGCACCTTTTGACATTTGGTGTTCTCCTTTTACAATTGTAAATTTTCGGATAGCGATGCGTTTGCAATCGGTTATCTTTTTCTTGTTTCCTTTGTCTTATAGTTGTCCACCGATTCCTCACTTTTTACAAAAAAAGTGGGGAATTTTTCTTGTCTCTTCAGCAAAGAGTAAACCCCCGGTTTTGATATGCAACTCCAAAAGTGTCTAACTTTTGGGGTTCACTTCAAAACCGGGGGTTAATATTTATTGTGTTTGTTGATTTTTCTTAGGCAAAAGCACGATATTACATTCTAATTTTACCGAATGAATATGATTTTATTTAAACTTATAGCCTCTGCCCCAAATGGTCTTGATACAGTCGGTGTTTTCGTCTGCCTCCTTAATTTTGTCACGCAGGCGGTTGATATGGACTGTAAGAGTGGAGGTGTCACCGAGGGAATCATAACCCCAAACGCTTTCAAAAAGCTCTGCTTTTGAATAAATCGTGTTAGGGTGGGAGGCTAAAATATAAAGCACCTCAAATTCCTTTTTGGTAAGCGTGATTTCCTTATCGCCGACGAATGCCTCGCCCGTATTTTTGAAAAGCTTGATATTGTCACGCACAAGAACGTCCTTTTCCTGCTCGTTTTGGCTTGTAAGAGTTTTGTATCTGTTAATGTGCGCCTTAATTCTTGCCACAAGCTCGGCAGGGGAGAACGGCTTAACAATATAATCGTCCGCACCAAAACCGAGGCCCGAAATTTTGTCTATTTCTTCTCTTTTTGCAGTAACGAAAATAACGGGCGTGTTCTTTGTTTCTCTGATTTTTTTGCAAATATCAAAGCCGTTAATACCCGGAAGCATAACGTCAAGCAAAATTAAATCGTAATCGTTATTAAGCGCAAGCTCAAGACCGTCGTTTCCGTTTGTTGCACCCTGCGCCTCCATATTGCTTGCTTCAATATAATCCTTTTCAAGTTCGAGGATGTTCTCATCGTCTTCAACTATTAAAATCTTACTCAATATTATCTGTCCTTTCCTTAATTTTCGGCATTGAAATGAATATTGAAAGACCCTCTCCTTGCTTACTGCTTGCCCAGATTAAGCCACCGTGAAGTTCGACAATCTGCTTGCAAACAGCCAAGCCTAAACCGGAGCCTTGCGAAACCTTTGTTCTTGCAGGGTCTGTTCGATACATTGTATCAAAAATTTTAGTAAGGTTTTCACTTTCAACGCCTGAGCCGTTATCTGTAAGTTCAATAATAACCGTGCGATCGTATTCGCTGACAATAAGACGAACCATACCCTGCCTGTCATCACGTGCATATTTTATTGAGTTCATAACAATGTTTCTGAAAACTCGTGCAAATGCGTCGGTGTCAACGCTTATCTGCGTGTCTTTGTTGACATTGCATTGAAGTGAAAAATCAAAATTGCTTCTTTCAAGCAGTTCTTTGATTTCTTCGGCGCCGTCGTCAATAAATTCTTTTAAATTAACGTTTACCCTGTTGAGCTTGTAGCTCTTCAGCTCATAACGTGAAATATTCAAAAGTTCGTTAAGTATTTTTTCCGTATCGTCAATTGAGGAGCAAATTCTGTCTATATATTTCTTCTGCTTCTCAGGCGTTGCGGCAATTCCGTCACGAAGCCCTTGCGCATAGCCTTTTGCAGAGGTAAGCGGAGTTCTTACGTCATGTGCAATTCCGGCGATTAGCTCCTTGCGCTGTTCATCTGCCTTGTTTTGCTTTTCTATGGAATTTTTCAGCCGCAATCTCATTTGATTAAAACTTTCAACCGTTTGCCCAAGCTCGTTTTTGGATTTGTAATCTATTTCATAATCAAGATTGCCACGTGCGATTTCGTCCGCTCCATCTGCAATTTTTTTGATGGGATTAACTATTGTTTTAGACGTTATAAATGAAATAATCACTATTGCAAGAACAAAAACGGCAACAATGATTAAAGCAATTATGCCTGTTCTGCCAAGCAAAAGATTAGTAAATTCCTTTGCTGCATAGTGCGTGCTTGCGTTTTTAACCGTGTAGTTTTTATTTACCGCCACTATCAAATATTTATCGGATTTTGAGTTGGCGTGTGTTACGATTACAAGACCGTTGTTCCCAAAATAATTCAGATTTTCGCTTTTGTTTACGTTGACTATCTCGTTAGCTTCTTTTAATATATCGCTTTTTGATGATGAATAAAACGGTTTTCCGTTTTTTTCGATATATATGCTTGAACCGAGACGTTCAATGGGAGAAATAAACTCGCTCAAGCTGTCGGTTTTTTTCTTATCGTTTTCATCCGATAAAAGTGCGTTTGAAATGCTGCTTATCGTTTGCGACCATTGAATTTGGTTTACGGTGGAGTATGAATTTGTAGAAACACTCGAAATGTTAAAATATGAGCCTGTGAAATAAATAAGCAAAGGAGAAAAAGCGCCGATTAGAATAATAGGTATAAGTATACCCAAAATTGCCGTTAAAATAATCCTCGTGCTGATTTTTAAATTTTTAGAACTTCGATTTTTTTTCGGCTTTTCCTTTTTTGTTTTTTTGCTGCTCAATTGCCCTCTCCGTTTCTCTTTGATTCCTGCAAAGCCTCAATAAGCCCGCCAAAATGAATTTCAGCAAAGCGATACGCCTCGTCTGCAATGTTAGATGATTCGTGAGTGACTTGGTATTTGATTATTCCGCAGGTGCCGGAAATTATGTATTGAAGCGAATATTCGCTTATGCCCTCAATATCAGAGCTGATAAGGTCAAGCGCACGTCGAATACCTTGTTGCAACTTTTGAGTAAGCAAATCAGAACCTGAACTTGAAAGCAAAACCCTGTAAGCCTCTCTGTCCTCTTCAATGGTTTTGATTCCCATTTTAATAACGCTTGCCGCACCGTAGATGTCAACCCTAAGCTTTCTTGTTTCACGCCTTAATTGCTTGCCTACACCGATAAAAAGCTTAAACACAAGCTCGTCGCAAACCTTGTTGAGCAAATCAAACTTGTCGTTATAGTGCAGATAAAACGTGTTACGGCTTATCATTGCACGCTCTGTTATGTCTTTAACCGATATATGGTCAAAGCCTTTTTCCTCGATAAGCTCATAAAAAGCGTTTTTGATTGATTTTTGCGTTCTCTTAATTCTTAAATCTACTGTTCCGTCCCTTTTTGCCATTTTATTCTCCTTACCATTTGATTATTAGTCACAGTGTTCAATAACTAACTATTAAGTTTATTTTACCATTATTTAACACAACAATCAACAACTAATTGCTTATTTGTTTGACAATGTATTAACTATAAGATATTATAGATGTAATACAGTAATTTTTATAATTTCTTTATTTTTTCTTTGCCACTCTTTAGATTATATGATGTTTAATATAATCATCGGATGGGAATTATTTTATAACGGAGAATATGATATGCAAAATGTACTTGTTTGCGATGATGACGAGGCTATCCTCGAATCATTAAGGATTTATCTTGATAATGCAGGATTTAATGTTATTACGGCGGTTGACGGTCAGGACGCACTTGAAAAGGTGCAAAATAACGAAATTCACTGCGTTGTGCTTGATATTATGATGCCTCGCCTTGACGGACTTAAAGCAACGCTGAAGATTAGGGAAAAATATAATTTTCCTATTATTCTTCTTTCTGCAAAGAGTGAGGATACGGACAAAATTACAGGTCTTGGCTTCGGCGCAGACGATTATGTGACTAAGCCGTTTAATCCGCTTGAGCTTGTTGCAAGGGTTAAATCGCAAATAAGACGTTATGTAAATCTCGGCAGTATGGTTGCTACCCCGACAAGGCTTGTAACGGGTGGTCTTGTGCTTGATACGGACGCTAAAAGTTTGTCTGTTGACGGCGAGGGCGTTAAGGTTACGCCGATTGAGTATAAGATTATGGAATATCTTATGACAAATATGGGCAGGGTGCTTTCCTCCTCTCAAATTTATGAGGCGGTGTGGAACGAGCCGAGCTTTACGAGCGAAAAAACAGTAACCGTGCATATCCGTAATATCCGTGAAAAAATTGAAATTAATCCCAAAGAGCCGAAATATATAAAGGTGGTGTACGGTCTTGGATACAAATGTGAAAAAATTTAAGTATTCTTATTTAGGAAAATTGTTGTGCATAATTCTTGCGCTTATAACAGGTCTTTCGGCGATATTTTTAACTACTGCCGAGGTTTTGACTGTTATAAATAACAAAGTAAACGGCAATGATTATTCATATTATACTTTAAATACCGGCGTTGAGTGTAACATTGAGCAAAGCATAGCCAACGGAATAAATAAGGCGCATTTAGACCCAAAGGGGCTTGAAAAGCATCTTAATTCTCAAAAGACGAAGGCTTGCAAAAGCGTATATAATAAGGTGATGAAACAGCTTAATTCTTATCTTGATAAGCTAACGATTGATGAGGACGGCTTTGACCAAAACGGAATACAGTACAGCGAAACCAATCCAATCAGCTATAATGTAGATGATGTTTTATATAGTGTAGACAACGGATATTATTTTAAATATTTGAATACCGATTTAGAAGAATTTTCATACAGTCCCGACGGCATAACTCTAAAAAATTATGAGAGTAAGCTTTATAAGGATATTGAAAAAAGTTATGATAATTACGTAAAAACTCAAATATCTCAATATAAGAACTATGAATATTGGGGCATTAGGGACGGCATTGAATACATAATCATAAAAAATAATAAGGTTGCTTATAAAACCTCGGATTTGTCCGTAAAAGAGATTATGGCAAAGCACGACAGCTTTAAGATTGAAAACGGAGAAATTTTCAGCGAGGAATTGCCCGAAGAAACGCTTAAAAATATAATGCAAAGCTACCAGGCGAACTTTAAGGCAAAGGATTATTCCTTGTATGCCTATATAAAAACCGCTAAAAACGAGCCTAATGTCACAAACTATTTTGAAGCTATGAGGCAGTTTAACGATTATGCAGGCAAGGTTAACGATAATCTTGTTAAGCTTGCAATTATTGATGTCATTTTGCTTGCCGCTTCTTTTGTTATTGCGTTTTATTATTTCAAAATAGTGGGCAAAAAAGACGATGACTCGCCTGCAAAGCTGATATTTATAGATTATATTCCTCTGCTTCTTCAGCTTGGCATAGTCGGCGGTGGCGGCTTTGGGCTTGTTATGCTCATGGTGTTAGCAAATGAAAATATTTATGATACAAGTATTCTTGTCGCAATTTTTGCAGGAATTAGCTTTGGCTGTTGGGTGCTTCTGTTTGAACTTTGCTGTTCGGTTGCAAGGTATTCCAAGAGCGGAAAGAAATTTTACAAGCACCTGCTTCTTTATTGGCTCGGCTTTGCACTTTTCTATATTTTCAAATTTATAATTAAGCTGATTGTCAAATTCTTTAAGGCATGGCATAGGTTAAATAAAAAGCTTTTCGGCACATTTAAGCTCTATGCTTATAAGCCAAAGACGTTTGTAAGAAATATAATTTTGCTTTCGCTTGCATTTTTTGCCGTAAATATAGCCTTGATAGTAATTATTGCATTTTTCTTCTCGGTTTCACTTCCCGGTTTTGCGTTTGTCTTTATTGCCGGCGATGTAGTTGCAAACACCTTTGCGCTCAGGGCGGTTTGCAAGTATTTTAAAGCGCTTGATGAAATTATTTATGCGTCATCACAGCATATCGACGTGCCCATGGCAATAGATACGCTTCCTCAGTCGCTGAAAATTCTTGCCGACAGTATGAAATATACTAACGCAGAGCTTCAAAATGCAATTGCTAAGGCGGTTAAGGACGAGCGACTTCGTGCCGAGCTTATCACCAATGTTTCCCACGATTTAAAAACTCCTCTTACATCGATTATCACTTATGTTGATTTGCTTAAAAATTGCGATATTGCAGACCCTAAGGCGCAGGAATATATCCACGTGCTTGATGATAAGGGCGCTAAGCTTAAAAGGCTTATTGACGATTTGATTGAGGCGTCAAAGGTTACGAGCGGCAACATAAGCGTTAATCTTGCGCCTATGAATTTATCGGAGCTTTGCTTGCAATCAACTGTTGACGTGCAGCAGGATTTTGATAAAAATAACTTAAATCTTGTGGTTAAACAGGGTGAAAAACCCGTAACCGTTACTGCCGACGGCGCAAAAACGTTTAGGGTTATTGAAAATCTGCTTTCAAATGCACGCAAATACAGCGCACGAGGCTCACGTGTATATGTCAGCGTGTATGAGCAGGGCGGCAAGGGTATTTTCGAGATTAAGAATATCTCAGCTCAACCTCTTGATATAACACCCGATGAGCTTACAGAGCGCTTTGTGCGTGGCGATAAATCACGTACTGCCGAGGGCAACGGCTTGGGCTTGTCAATTGCAAAGGAGCTTTGCAAGGTGCAAAACGGTGAGCTTGAATTGTCAATCGACGGCGATTTGTTCAAGGCAAAGGTAGAGTTCCCGTTAGCATAAATATATAATAAAAAAGGTTCGGATTTTTCCGAACCTTTTTCTATATGGCTCCCTTGTAAAGGGAGCTGGCAAACCGATAGGTTTGACTGAGGGATTAATCAAAAACAAACCCCTCCGCCTCGCCTCGTCGTCGCTGACTTCGTATCATTCAAAATAAATTTCTTAATATTTTTATGAAATTTATTTCTCATTCACTACGTAGCTCCTCCTCTCAAAATCTGCCGTACGGTTGTGCGGCAGATTTTGAAATAGACCGTAGGGGCGACCATTGGTCGCCCGCTTCTCAAGCACGAAATTTATCTCACTTTCTCGAAGTCTATCTTATAATTTATTTTCCCTTTAAAACAGTGGAAAGCGGTTTATAAATAAGCATTGTTATTCCTGCGCAGATTAAGCCTTTAACGAATGTAAACGGCAGATTGAAAATTAACAATGCCTGCAAAATGCTCTTTGTTTTCGGCAAAATCACTTGATACATTTGAAGCACTGCCGCCTCAGGAAAGCCCAAAACATTATAATAAAGAGGATATATAATAAAGTAGTTAAACGGCACGCTGATTACTGCCATAACAAGTGATGCTGCAATTCCTGCCACGAGCGCTTCGCCCTTTGTTTTTTTATGCTTATAAATCAAGCCTGCCACAAGCGCAAAGCTTGCGCCGAGCAAGAAGTTTGAAAGCTCACCGACAAAGCCGCTCTGGCTTACAGCCATGTGAATTAAGTTTTTTAAAAGTGCAATAATCACACCTGCAAGCGGACCGTAAGCGAATGCACCGATAAGTTCGGGCAAATCGGAAAAGTCAAGCTTGATGAAACTCGGCATAATCGGTATGGCTATTTCAACATATTGAAGCCCTACCGCAACCGCCGTCAGCATTGCCGTGCCTGTAATAAGTCTGATTTTGTTTGTTTGCTTTTTTTCCATAATTTTCTCCTTTTGGGCAAAAGAGAAGCCCCAACAAATATGTTGGGGCGCAATGCTTGAACTTGGCAAAATTATTATTACAATTTGCCTAAACATTTCTCTCATCCGGACTTTAACCGTCGGTAACGGAATTGCACCGTTTCGGCCGCCTTGGCGGTTAGCAGACTTTACTGCCGGTGAGGAATTGCACCTCGCCCTGAAATATTTTATTAGATTTTTAAAAATCTATAATCATTATATTCTATTTTACAAATTTGTCAATAGCTTTGTTGAATTCGTCGAGCATGGCGGTGTCGCCCTTTTCAATTGCATGAACAATGCAATGGTTAAGATGGTCTTTTAAAATGACTTTGCCCGTATTGTTAAGCGCAGATTTAACAGCTGCAAGCTGAATTAAAACGTCTGAGCAATCGTCGCCGTTTTCAACCATTTGCTTAACCTTTTGAAGATGACCTATTGCACGTGCAAGGCGGTTTGAAACCTCTTTTGTATGCTCGTGGGAATGAGTATGGGTGTGCGAAAGGTTTTGCTCAATTTGAGTTTTAGAATTTTCTTTTTCACTCATACTCTCACTCCTTTTTGAATTAAATTTGTGCAAGTGCCTGTTCAATGTCGGCAATAATATCCTCGCAGTCCTCAATTCCGCAGCTGAAACGGATAAGGTCAGGCGTTACGCCGCATTCCTTAAGCTGTTCGTCAGTAAGCTGACGGTGAGTGGTTGAAGCGGGGTGCAAGCAACAGCTTCTTGCATCTGCCACGTGTGTGACGATTGCCGCAAGTTTAAGCGAGTCCATAAACTTTGTAGCCGCAGCTCTGCCGCCCTTAATGCCGAAGCTTACCACGCCGCAGGTGCCGTTTGGCATATATTTTTGTGCCTTTGCATACTGCTTGTCATCTTCAAGCATAGCGCAGTTTACCCAAGTTATTTTATCGTGATTTTTAAGGTATTCAGCCACTTTTTTAGCATTTTCGCAATGCCTTGCAACACGAAGATGGAGTGATTCCAAGCCGACATTTAATAAAAATGCATCATGCGGTGACGGCATAGAGCCAAGGTCACGCATAAGCTGAACGGTTGCTTTTGTGATATATGCGCCCTTGCCGAAAGTGTCAGAATAAGTTATTCCGTGGTAGCTTTCGTCAGGTGTTGTAAGCCCCGGGAATTTGTCGTTTTGCGTCCAATCAAAATTGCCGCTGTCAACTATTACACCGCCGATAGTTGAAGCATGACCTTCCATATATTTTGTTGTGGAATGGGTTACGATATCAACGCCCCAATCAAATACACGGCAGTTAATCGGTGTTGCAAAAGTGTTGTCAACAATGAGCGGAACGCCGTTTTTGTGAGCAACTTTGGCAAATCGCTCGATATCAAGAATATCAAGGCTCGGATTAGAAATTGTTTCGCCGAAAACAGCCTTTGTGTTCGGCTTAAATGCAGCTTGAATTTCCTCCTCTGTAGCGTCAGGGCTTACAAAGGTAAAGTCAATTCCGAGCTTCCTCATTGTAACGTTAAAAAGATTGTATGTTCCGCCGTAAATTGCAGAGGAGCTTACAATATGGTCGCCAGCCTGTGCAATGTTAAACACTGCATAAAAGTTGGCTGCTTGACCGCTTGATGTAAGCATTCCCGCAACGCCGCCCTCAAGCATAGTGATTTTTGCGGCAACGGTATCGTTAGTAGGGTTTTGAAGTCGAGAGTAGAAATATCCGCTTTTCTTTAAGTCGAAAAGATCTCCCATTTCTACGCTTGAATCGTATTTGTATGTTGTGCTTTGAACGATGGGCAAAACCCTCGGCTCACCGTTTTTTGGGCGGTATGCGCCCTGCACGCAGATAGTACCTTGTTTCATAATATAATATTCCCCTATTTAGGTTGTGAATAAGCAACCTTATTATTTTATATTGCGGGCGAACACTGTTCGCCCCTACGCAGTCGAAAGAAATTCCGTGTTTGAAATTCTGCCGTACAGCGGTGCGTCAGATTTTGTATGAGAAACAGGTGAATGATTTTATATGATTAATCAATCATTCAAAAAATGCTTCATAATGCTTGGACCGTGGTCAATATAATTGCCCGTTTGCTTTGCCGTTTCCTCATTGATTGTGTCAACGCCGTCAATCTCGTTTTGCTTATGATAAATAAGATAAGGAACGGGGTCGCTTGCGTGGGTACGTGTAACGATAGGAGTAGGGTGGTCGGGCAAAATCATAATTTTGTAATCATCATACTTTTTAAGTCCTTCAAAAAGAATAGGCAAAACTCTTTCATCAATAAGCTCAATTGCTCTTACCTTATTTTCAGGCTCGTTTCTGTGGCCGCATTCGTCAGGTGCTTCAAAGTGAACGTAAACAAGGTCGTTTCTCTCTAAGCAGTCAAGAGCGGCATTGGCTTTGCCCTCAAAGTTAGTGTCAATATAGCCTGTTGCGCCCTCAACCTCGGCAACTTCCATTTTAGCACAGCCGCCGATACCCTTGATAAGGTCAACGGCAGAAACAACAGCACCCTTGATGCCGTAAATTTCCTCAAACGGTGAAAGAGCAGGTCTTTTTCCCTCACCCCAAAGCCAAATGGAGTTTGCAGGTCTTTTGCCTGCCTTTTTCCTTGCAAGGTTTACAGGGTGGTCTTTAAGCAAATCATAGCTCTTTTTCATAAGTTCGATAAGCGGCTTTGCATTCTCGCTTGTTGAAAGATATTCTGTAATAACCTTGCCCGTAATGTCGTGAGGAGGAGTCATTTTGCCAAGGTCGGTTGTGCCGTTGTCCCAAATAAGGCAGTGACGGTACGATACACCCGGATAGAATTTAAATTCGTCAGTGCCGAGCTTCTCATCAATATATTTGATAAGAATTTCAGCTTCTTCGGTTGAAATATCGTCTGCGCAATAATCCTCAATCGTCTTTTGCTCGTAAGGCAAATCATCTTCTGAAAGAGTAACAAGATTTGTACGAAGCGAAACGTCCGTAGGCTTCATATCAATGCCGATTGACGCTGCCTCAAGCGGACTTCTTCCCGTGTAATATTTCATAGGGTCAAATCCCAAAACACTCATATTTGCAACGTCGGAGCCGGGCTTTAATCCTTGCGCAACAGTCCTGATAAGCCCTACCTCAGCTCTCTTTGCAAGGTAGTCCATATTAGGCTTTTTTGCACACATCATAGGTGTTTTGCCGCCGAGTGCAGGTACGGGATAGTCAGCCATACCGTCATATAAAACAACTATATATTTCATTTTGTTTTATCCTTTCAATATGTATCAATTATTTGAAATAATTTACGCCGCTTTCAAAGATTTTCATATCCTTTTCAAACGGAACGTTGGCATAAAGGTTATTGCCCTTTCTTTCAACGTGGCCCATTTTGCCGAGTACACGTCCGTCGGGAGATGTGATACCCTCAACTGCGCAAACCGAGCCGTTAGGGTTAAATGGCATATCGCTTACCGGAGTGCCGTCAAGATTTACGTATTGAGTAGCAACCTGTCCGTTTTCAATAAGCTTTTTCATAACATCGTCGTTTGCAACAAAACGTCCCTCGCCGTGGCTGATAGGCACTGCAAATACGTCGCCTGCATTAACACTGCTAAACCAAGGAGATTTAACGCTTGCAACTCTTGTATATGCCATTGATGAAATATGCCTGCCGATAGTATTAAATGTAAGGGTAGGGTCGTTTTCGTTAATTTCCTTAATCTCGCCGTAAGGCACAAGACCGAGTTTGATAAGAGCCTGGAAGCCGTTGCAAATGCCGAGCATTAAGCCGTCACGGTTGTTAAGAAGCTTTGTAACAGCCTCTTTAACCTTAGGATTTCTAAATGTTGTAGCAATAAACTTGCCTGAGCCTTCAGGCTCGTCACCGCCTGAAAAACCGCCGGGAAGCATAATGATTTGCGATGATTCAATCTCTTCAACCATTTTGTCAATTGTTTCGTTAATAGCCGAAGATGAAAGGTTGTTTACAACAAGAATGTTTGCTTTAGCGCCGGCCTTTTCAAATGCTCTTGCAGAGTCAACCTCGCAGTTAGTGCCCGGGAATGCAGGAATAAATACCTTTGGCTTTGCAACCTTGTTTTTAGCAACAAAGATTGAGCGCTCTTTATAAAGCGGTACGTCATAAGGCATATTGGCTTTCTTGCCCGAATCGGTAGCAAATACCTTTTCAAGCTTGCCGCACCAAGCGTCAATAAGTTCGTCAACAGTCTGAACGTCGCCGTCAATGATGAATACGCCGTTATCGTTTGTTTTACCGAGAACTACGCCGTCATAAGCATTTTCGTCTGCAAGTTCAACAACAAAAGAAGCCTCTTTTGCAGCAAATAATGTTTCTTTATCAAGCCCCTGAGCGAAGGTAAAGCCGAATTTGTTGCCGAATGCCATTTTGCATACGCAAGCTGCTGCTCCGCCCTCTTTGATAACGGAGGCTGAAAGGATTTTGCCGTTTCTTATTCCTTCGTAAACGCTTACCATAAGCTCCATAGCCTTGTCATAAATCGGCAAGCCTGTTTCCTCGTCAACAGGAAGTTCAAGAAGCTTAACCGTTGAATTAATGCGCTTGAATTGTGATGATGCTGTTTTGGAAGCCTCGCTCATACCTACTGCGAATGAAACGAGAGTAGGAGGAACGTCAAGGTCGTTGAAGCTGCCGCTCATTGAATCCTTACCGCCGATTGACGGGCATTTATATCCAACCTGAGCCGTAAGTGCACCTAAAAGTGCGGCTGTCGGCTTGCCCCAACGTGACGGTACATCATTAAGTCTTTCAAAATATTCTTGGAATGTAAGCCTTGCCTGCGACGGGTCACAGCCTACTGCAGCAAGCTTAGCAAGCGATTCCGATACTGCAAATGCGGCAGAATGGAACGGTGACCAACGTGAAAGCTTAGGGATAAAGCCGTAAGCCATAACCGTTGCCGTGTCTGTTTCACCCTCTAAAAGAGGAATTTTTGCTACCATTGCTTCCTCAGGAGTGAGCTGATATTTGCCTGCATAAGGCATAAGAACGGTTGAGGCACCGATTGATGAGTCAAATCGCTCAACAAGACCCTTTTGACTGCAAACTTCAAGACGTGAAAGGTTTGCCTTGAGTGCGTTTGCAAGTGAAAGATTATCAAGAGCAGCAGGCACTTCTTTTCTGTAATTCTTATTTTCGTCAACTGCGCTGATTTCAACCTTAGCGTGCTGAGTTACACCGTTTGTGTTAAGGAAATCACGGCTGAGGTCAACAATCTTGTCACCTCTCCATGTCATTTCAAGCCTGTTTTCATCTGTTACAACAGCAACAGGAGTAGCCTCAAGGTTTTCCTCATTGGAAAGTTTGATGAATGTATCAACGTCTGCCTTGTCAAGAACTACAGCCATTCTTTCCTGCGATTCTGAAATAGCGAGTTCCGTTCCGTCAAGGCCGTCATATTTTTTAGGTACTTTGTCAAGGTCAATCTTAAGTCCGTCTGCAAGTTCGCCGATGGCAACTGATACGCCGCCTGCGCCGAAGTCATTGCAGCGTTTAATCATTTTAGCAACCTCTGCCTTGCGGAATAAACGCTGGATTTTACGTTCCGTAGGAGGATTACCTTTTTGAACCTCTGCGCCGCAGGTTTCAATAGAAGATGAGTTGTGAGCCTTTGATGAGCCTGTTGCGCCGCCGCAGCCGTCACGTCCGGTTCTTCCGCCCAAAAGTACGATTACGTCGTCCTTTTGCGGACATTCTCTTTTTACATTATCTTTAGGAGATGCACCGATAACAGCGCCAATCTCCATTCTCTTAGCTACATAGCCCTCATCATAAAGCTCTGTAACCTGACCTGTGGCAAGACCTATTTGGTTGCCGTAGCTTGAATATCCTGCAGCTGCACCTGTTGTAATCTTGCTTTGAGGTAATTTAGCATCAAGTGTTTTTTCAAAAGGAGTAGTAGGGTCGCCTGAGCCTGTAACACGCATAGCCTGATATACGTATGCTCTGCCTGAAAGCGGGTCACGGATTGCACCGCCGAGGCAGGTAGCCGCACCGCCGAAAGGCTCAATTTCAGTCGGGTGGTTGTGCGTTTCGTTTTTAAACTGAACAAGCCATTGCTCTGTTTTACCGTCAATAACAACGGGTACTTCGATTGAGCAGGCATTGATTTCTTCACTCTCGTCAAGATTGTTTACAAGGCCACGCTTTTTGAGTACCTTTGTGCCTATGCAAGCCATATCCATAAGGCAAACAATCTTATCTCTGTCGCCGTAAACTTCTTTTCTTATGTCAAAATATTGCTCTAAAGCTTTGTTGATAGCGTCTGTGTATTTGCCGCTGTCAATCTTGATTTCGTCAAGCTGTGTTGCAAATGTTGTGTGGCGGCAATGGTCAGACCAATAAGTGTCAATAACTTTAAGCTCCGTAAGGCTCGGATTTCTGTTTTCGTCATTTTTAAAATAATCTCTTACCCAGCATAAATCCGCAATGCTCATTGCAAATCCCATTGATGAATGGTAAGCCTCAATTTCATCATCGCTCATATCAATAAAACCGTCAATTCTTGCGATATCGGCAGGAACGTCTGATTTAATATTGAGCGACTCCGGAATTTCAAGGCTTGCAACTCTTGACTCAACAGGGTTGATGATATAATTCTTGATTTTTTCAAATTCTTCGTCTGTGATGTCACCCTTAACGGCAATTATTTTTGCACTTTGCACTTCAGGGCGTTCACCGGCTGTGAGAAGTTGTATACATTGAGCGGCAGAATCGGCTCTTTGGTCATATTGACCCGGGAGATATTCCATTGCAAAATATCTGTAATCCTCAGGGATTGAAAGCTCGGTGTAAACATTGTCGAGGTTAGGCTCTGAAAGGATTTGCTTTACCGCAAGGTTAAATTCTTCTTCGGTAAGACCTTGAGCATAATAGCGATTGATAATTCTCAAATCCTCAAGAGCGCTTAAGCCGACATTGTCACGCAAATCCGCAAGGGTTTGACCTGCTTCAATGTCGTTTCCCTTTTTCTTTTCAACAAAAATACGAAAAACCTTTGACATATTTTGTTCTCCTTTTACTCATCTTTTGAAACTTGATGTATATAAATACTTTTCTATTTTAACACAAATCAATCGCTTTTCATATAGTAAAATAATATTTTTATATAAAAAATAAATATAATATTTTTCAAAATTTTAGAAAAGTTTACAAAACGTATTCATTAACACTACATTTTGTGTTATAATTATTATGTTAGAAAGCTGTGATTCGGCGATTTCATATACACTTTAAATAATTCATAGAATTTATAGCGACAGCTTACTATGGATATTCTAAAGGGGGAGATAAAAATTTACAGCATTAATGATGATGAGGTATACGAGGTTGATTTTATGAACCTTGTTGTTGATAAGGCAGACGGGCTTAAGGTTGTTGACTGCGACAATCATTTTTGCGAATTTACAGGCGTTCACCCGTCAAAAATAAAGCAGGGAAAGCTCTTTCTTCACAATATAATAAAGCCGATTTACAGGGAAGAAATTATGAGAGCGCTTTGCAAGAAAAATTCACCCTATGTCTATTTTGACGCAGAGTTTATTGATAAGGATAAAAACGAAATTTTCATCCATTGCACAGGTCAAAATTATGAGAATTCAAGCCTTTGCAGGCTCACTCTTGCCGATGTGTCAAAATCGCAGGAATTGCAAGAGAAATTGCGCAATAAAGCGAAGGAAATGAACTATCTTATCGACCTTGTAACAGGCGGTGTCTGCCTATTCAAAGTTACGAGTGATATGCATATTGAGGTGCAATATTTAAACGAGGGTGCTTGCCGCATTTTCGGCACTACAAAGCAGGCTTATGTCAACAAAAATTACCGCCTTGATGAGCTTATTCACCCTGAGGATAAAAGCATTGTTTTTCAGGCTATAGGCAAGGCGATGGCGACTGACGGCGAGTGCGATTTGGAGATAAGAACCATAGTACATAAGGGCGAGTACAAGTGGTGCAAATTCAATGCCGCAATTGGGCGATATGACGAGGATAACACCCCTGTTTTCCATGCAATGATAACCGATATTACGCAGATAAAGAAGGCTGAGGAATCGGCGGATAAAATGAGCGATATGCTTGTTGAAATGTTTAAAAATCTTCCTGATCCGATTTTCTGCACCGGCACCGACGATATTTGGCAGCTTGAAATTGTCAGCGAGGATTTTATCAAATTTTTGGGATTTTCACGTTTTCATATTTTTGATGAACACAAGGGCAGGCTTGACGATTTTGTGAGCGAAAGGGAAGCAAAATTTATTGAAGCGCAGATAAAAAAGCAAATTTCCGATGGCAAAAGCACCACGGTTTCACGTTACAGCGTAAGAACAAAATCGGGCAGATTTCTTGTTGTTGAGGACAGAAGAAAGCTTGTTAAACAGGCTGACGGCTCGTATTCTATGATTTGCAGGCTTAAAAATGTAACGAATTCGTATTCGGAAATGTTTTGATGATTTTGCAGATTGTAATATTGCTTTAATATACACTTTTAAAACGGTTGTGATTTTTGCAACCGTTTTTTTATTATTTCACGACAAAACGTCGACAATTTGTATATTATCGAACAGTTTGGTAAATATAACCAATCCGAGTGTTAAAAGTTTGTTAATAATCACGAAATAAATTTCAGCCCGTTTTATTGAATTATTTTATAAATAATATTATAATTAAAGTGTGTATTACTTTGGGTAATATATGCCATTACTCAATGGATTTTCAGGCAAAAATGATTAAAAGGAGATTTGCGTATGAAAAGGAAAGGCAAAAAGCTTATCAGCGTGTTGCTTGCACTTCTTATGGCTGTAACGGGCATAATTCCTGCGGCGTCTGCTTTTGCGGGCGACGGAGTTGAAGGCTATTGGGATATCGAGCTTTTTTATAAAGACACCGATACAATGGTGCCTTCGTATGTTGACGAAACAGCAGAAGAAAAGCAAGTATATGTTGAGACTATGAAGGAGGGCGAAAAGCTCAACCTTACATATAAGCTCATCGATACCGAAATGCCGGATAACGGATACATCAAATGGTACAGCGATATGCCTACTTTGGTTGATGTTGACCAAAACGGTGTGGTTAAGGCATTCGACTCATCAAAGGGTGCGGTAATTCAAAACTGGATTGATAATGAGGTTAAGCCTATTCCGCTTGTGGGCAAGGTTATAGCTACCGTTCTTGAAAAAGCGCTCTTTAATGACAAAGTAGATATTGATTCTATGGACACCGAAGCAATTATTGATATTGTTGAGGCTGCCTTCGGCTCGGATTCACCTATTGCCGGTTGGATTGATTCATACAAGGGTGAACTTATCGATTCTCTTCGCAGATATCTTAATAACATTAACTCGGTTATCCACGTTGCGCTTTATGACAAGAACGGCACCGAGCTTGATAACGATTCGCTTCGTATCAATGTTGTTAAGAACGACGAGTGGTATGCCGCTTTTCTTCCGAACGGAACTCATATCACCAATAAATCGCAGGTTCCTACTACAGTAGCTGTAGGCTCAAAAGTTCAGCTTTCAGCTATTACAACTCCACTTCGTTTGCATTACGGAACAATGTATTCTGTTAAGAGTTCTTCAATCTTTACTCAAGGCAAGGTTGTTGCAACCGTAAATGACAGCGGACTTGTAACGTTTAAGAATAAGGGTAAAGTTACGATTATGGCATCGCCTGATACAGACGACATAATTAACGGTATTCTTGGGCTGGTAAACAAGTTTTATGAGGTAAAAGGAACAATTGATTCGGATAAGCTTGCGGGAATTCTTATTGATTATATCGGAATTGATATAAACAGGGCGGTGCTTGCCGCAATTCTTGACGCTTGCTTTGCAATTAAAGACATAGTCGGAGATACGGCAGACCCGGTTCAGCTTACCGCTACTGCAGTCAAGCTTATCAGTAACCTTGTTCTTCAGTTTGTATATAACGATTCAATCACATTTGAGGTTGTTGACTCTAAGCCGCTTGAAAGCTTTGATATTGACGGCGCAAACACCGTTCAGGAGGGCTCTCAAATTCAGCTTGCAATCACAAATATTAAGCCGTCAACGGGCGACACCTCGGATATTACTTGGACATCGTCAAATCCTGAAATTGCTTCTGTTGACCCTGTAACGGGTACTATCACAGGCAGAGATGCGGGCGGTTCTTTAGGCAGCATCTCAACTCAAAAATGTACTATTACTGCGACTTCGGCGGCAAACGGAATTTCAAGAGAAATACAACTTACTGTAACAGGTAAAACCGGTAAGTATTTGTCAGATGTTGAAATTACGGGCAAAAACTATCTTGAAGCAGGTCAGGAAACAGACCTTACATATCAGGTATTCCCGAAGCGTGTTGCAGAAAGCAATAACCTCTATGTTACTTGGGGTATGGTAACAGGTAAGGACGAAAACGGTGATACAACATATTCTTGGGCTACCGATGACGCTCCCGCTACCGACGGCAGAGGTCAGATTGACAAAACGGGTCATTACACCGTAGTGTCCGGCGGTAAATCAACAGTAGTTCTTAAGGCGCAGACGGGTTACTACGTTTCAAACAGTAAATTTTATGAAATTTCCTCAAAAACAGCAACTTATGAAATGACAAACGGCATTCCTGTTGAAAATATTACAATCAGCGTTGACAGCGCTCTCGGCGTAGCAAGCAGTATTAATAAAACAACAGACGTTACCGTTGGCGATAAAACATATAAATATGTATCTGTTAAAGCAGGTACTCAGTACGCAGGTTTGGGCGCTCAGCTTTCGGCAACGGTTGAGCCGGAAAACGCTTCTAATAAGGACCTTACTTGGGTAGTTGATAATAGTTTCTATTCAACTGACCTTTCAAATGAAACTCATACCGCAAAAATAACACAAAATGCGGCTCACGAAAACGCAGATTCGTTTAATGTTTATGCAGTTTCTGCCGACGGAAAAATAAAATCAAACGAGATTACCGTTACGGTTGCCAAGAATACGACAAGTTCAAACACGATTGACAAAGATTCGTATTCCGTAACAAGAGGCGAAACGGTTGACGCTACTCATACAATGAAATTCAGTGGCTTTGACGGCACATATTCGGCATGCTACAAATGTAATTGGTATTCAAGTGACGAAAACATTTTTACTGTTGAAACAAAGAATAATGACAACAGAGATGCAACAATTAAAGGTGTTGACGTAGGTACGGCTACTCTTTATTGCGTGTCAGCCGACGGAGGTTATGTTGATACGGCTGAGGTTACCGTATATCCTGACAAGGATTATCTTTCCAATATCGTTTCTCTTTGCGATTCAACGGTAGTTTTGTGCACAGATGAAAATCAAGAGCAGTACGACCAATATTGCGGTGCTCTCGATATGGCATACTATGTTCTTTATGATTCGCCTATGGCAAGCCAAGACACGTGTGACACCTTTGCCCGTGAGCTTCTTTATGATTTCTATAAAATCGGCGGTTTCGTAGGTATTTTAGGTGTAGATATTTTAGGGCCTAACAAAACACCGCTTTCAAGCAACCATGTAACGGTTAAGGTACCTACCGCCGGTAACTATACTAATTATAAATATGACTTTGATATGCAATTAAAGCCTGCTAACGCAATGTATAACAGCATTAATTGGACATCATCAAATCCAAATATCACAATTGATAAAAACGGTATTGCAAGGCCAAAGTCTAACGATGCTTGCTCGGCAATGATTACATGTACCGTTACCGACTATATGGGTACAGCCACAAGCACAAATGCGTTTATCACCTTTGCAAAAATTCCTGTAACAGGCGTGTCACTTGATACAGACACTATTGAGGGCGGTAAGATTGGCGAAACTAAAACGCTTACTGCTACTGTTACACCGAAGGGTACACCGGGTATCGGCGCAAGCTGCACAGACGTTTATTGGTATTCAAGCGATGAAAATATCGCAACGGTTGACCAAAAGGGCGTTGTAACCTTTAAAGAGGGCGGCGATTGCGTAATTACCTGCCAAACGTATGACGGCGGATATGAAGCAAAGTGCAATGTTAATGTTGTAACTAACTACACATCACTTGAAAATCTTGTTAAATCATATAACGACCAGCAGCTCAATCAGGTAAACTATTATCCTGACAGCTGGGAAGTATACCAAAATGCTATGAGCAAGGCTCAGGGTATGATTGATAAGGGCGGATATTCGCAGGCTCAGGTTAATGCAATGGTAACAGAGCTTGAGGCAGCTTATAACGGTCTTGTTAAGTATAACTACATTAAAAAGGTTGAGCTTTACCTTGACGGCGAGCCTACTAAGGAATTTTATCAGTATGACCTTAGCGTGCTTAAAGACGGTATTAGCTATAAAAACGCCGTGCTTGACCTTAATGTAAGGCTTTATCCTAACAACGGCTCATACAAGTCGGTAACTTGGGAATCGTCAAATGAGCTTATCAGCGTAACTCAGGACGGTAAATGCACCCCTACTCAAAATAAATCTTGCTACGGTTTGATTACCTGTACGGTTGAGGACCATTTTGGCAATAAATATCAGGATACGGTTTGGGTGTCGTATGCATTCTATCCGGTAACCGATGTTGTAGTAAGCCCGTCAAGCATTTCAGGCGCACTCGGCACAACTGCCCAGCTTTCAAAGACCATTAAGCCTGAGGGCACAAGCCTGCCTCCTCATGTCGGCAGGGCAAGTATTCAAGACGTTTATTGGGAGTCTGATGATGAAAATATCGCAACAGTTGATGAAAACGGACTTGTAACATTCGTTTCAGCCGGTGCAACTACTGTTCGTTGCGTATCATACGACGGCGGTATTTACGGCGAATGCCACGTATCGTCTGACGGCGACCGTACAGCGCTTAAGGCAGCGATTGAAGAATATAAGGATATCGATTATAAGGATTATGCTTATGACTACGGTCAAGTGTTTAAGGCTGCGTATGATGCGGCAACCGATGCTTTGACAGACGATACATTAACTCAGGAAAAGATTGATGAAATAACTCAAAATCTTGTTGCGGCTTATGAGGCTATGATTGAGCACCCGTATGTTCACGTAACAGACGCTAAGATTACTTATCAAACTGCAGCTAAGCCGCTTGTAGGCGGATATAAGGATGTAGAAAACGGAATAATCGGCGATAACAATTCAATTTCGATAAATCTTTCAGGTGATAAGTATACAAATTATAACAATTATAATAAGATTACATTGACCTCGGCGGCTCTTCCTGAGGGCGCAATGTATAAAGCGGTTGAATGGAGCGTTGTTGATTCATATAAGATGGATTCATCAATAAGCGAAAGCTCAATTACGCTTACACCGTCAGACAGAAGCAACGGCGGTTGGGCTAAGGTTAAGATTGCTTATACAGACGAATACGGCAGAGCCTTTGAAAAGACTATCAATATTACTATGAGTGACAAAATTGCAACAGGCTTTGACATTAAGGAATCGGAACTTACCTATTACGCTACCGATGCTGAAACTCAGCTTGAATATACACTTTTGGGTTCACCTGAATTTGGCAATATCACATGGACTTCAAGCAATGAAAACGCAGTCAAAGTATCAAATGACGGCAAGCTTACCTTTGTTGAAAAGGGTGAGGCCGTTATTACAGGTACAACATTTGACGGCGGATTTACAGATAAGGTTAAAGTCGCTGTTTTGACAGACTTCAGCACTCTTGCTAAAAAGCAGAGTGAATATAACGCTCTTATTGAAGAGGTTAAGGATTCATATACATACACCAAAGCAAGTCTTGATGTATTGAGTGCCGCAGTGGCTGAGGCTAAGACAATGATTAACGAAGGCAAGGCTACCCAGGCTGAAGCTGACGCAATGCTTAAAAAGCTTAACGATGCATACGATTCACTCATTCCTTACGTTGCAAGTGAGGGTGTGGAAATCGGCTACTATGAAGCAGAAGGCGTAACAAATCCAAATCCGGGCTACTTCCGCTACACAGGCACATTCATAAACGGCAAGAGTATTAGTCTTGTTGCTAATGAGCAGCCTAAGGATTCTGTTTATAAGTCAGTTGAATGGACTTCATCTAACAGCAACGTTACCGTAAGCGAGAGCGGTGTTGTAACTAACAATTCAGCTTCGGCTCAGGCTGCGGATATTACTTGCACAATTACAAATGAAAAAGACGAGAGTTATTCATCAACTGTAACGGTTACGTTTGTAAGATACGGTGTAACAGGTATCAGCTTTGCCGACGAAAAGGTATTCGGCGCTCCTGCTCAAACAGTTACTCTTTCGCCTAAGTTTGAACTTGGCGGTAATATTTCCGTAATCAAAGATTGCAAATATGTATCTGATAATAAAGACATTGCAACAGTTGATGAAAACGGTGTAGTTACATTCATTACTCAGGGCTGTGCAACAATTACCGTTACCGCTAAGGACGGTGGATACACCGCAACAATTAAGGCGTATACCACGTGGGATACGGCTGCGCTTAAGGCGGCTATCGACGAGGCAAGCAAAATCAACCCGACGGATTATGAGGTATCCTACGCTAATGCCTTTACTGCCGCACTTGACAAGGCTAATGAGGTTTATGCAAATATGCAAGCTTCTCAGGATGAGATTAATGCTGCTTGTGATGCTCTTGTAACCGCAACAACAGCGCTTGAGGGTCACGAATTTATCGTGCCTGAAATTAATGTTAAAAATGGCGATACCGTTATTGGCGAAACAGCGCTTATTCAGGTACCTGAGGATACTCAAAAGGCTACCCTTTCGCTTGCACTTAATGACGGCGCAATGGTTAAATCAACCGATATTGCGGTAAGCGATGAAAACGGTGTTAAAGCTTCTGTAAGCGGCAATGATATCAATATTACAAAGACGGCTGACAAGGGAACGTTTAACCTTACTGTTAAGGTTGTTGACGAATGGGGCAGAGAATACACTAAGGCATACGCAATTAATGTAATCAATGTTGTTATTCCTGTCACCTCGCTTGAGCTTACTGTTGACGGCAATGTTGTAACCGACGGTAAATATACAGTAAGTTCAGGCAGCAAATTAACTTTCAATAAATTTAAAGGTGTAACAGTAGGCTATATTCCTACTCCTGCCGACGCAAACGCTATTACATCGGTAGACTATAAAGTTGACGATACAACGAATTTCTCAATTGATAAAAACGGTAAAATTACCCTTACAACAATAGGTAAGGTTAACCCATCGTCTTCAATTGCAACAAAAGTAACAGTTACCGTTACAAATGCAGACGGTTCGACGGCAGTGTCTGAATTTACATTTACAATCACAAAAGCATAACGGGAGGCACAAATGAGTAAAAAGTTTAAAAAATATTTATCTGTGCTTCTTGCAACGGTTTTGGCAACAGGCTGCCTTTCGGCAGTCGTTGCCTTCGCCGATGACAGCGTTGCACTTAATGAGATAAATTTCCCCGACGCTAATTTCAGAGCGTATTTATCCGAAAACGTTGATACAGACGGCAACGGGGTATTGAGTGTGGAGGAAAGAGATAATCACCCTATTATTTCAGTTGCAAATCGTGGTATTACAAGTCTTAAGGGTATCGAGTATTTTCCTAATTTAAAAAATCTCAGCTGTTCAAAAAATCCGCTTGATAAGCTTGACGTATCTACTCTTACCGAGCTTACGTCACTTACGTGTATGGCTGACGGCTTGAGTGAACTTAATCTTTATGAAAACAATAAGCTTCAAAGGCTTAATTGTGCAAACAATCAGCTTACTTCGCTTGTTGTTTTGTCTGATTCGTTGACAAAGGTTGATTGCTATGTTAACAAACTTGAAAAGCTTGATTTAACTTCTGTTCCTAATTTGAAATCGCTTCGATGCGACCAAAACAGCTTAAAGAGTCTTGACCTTTCAAATAACCAAAGCTTGACTTCAATCAATTGCACATATAATAATTTGACATCGCTTGATTTGAGCAAAAATACAAGCCTTGCAAATGTTACAAATGCTATGATTGGTAATCAATCTGTAAGCCTAAAAGCGAATTTTGACGGCAATACGATTGTTATTCCTTTTGAAAACAGCAATCTTGACAATGATAATTATGTTTCAAGTACGCTTGATGATTACGGCGACGGTTCGGGCTTTAATTTTGAAAGCTTTATTGCTTATGACGTAAGCGAAATTGACGGCGGTATTGAGTATTATTGCAATACCAAGCTTGCAGGAAGCGAAAATATGAAAGTAAGCGTTACCGTTTCAAGAGATTTCCATCAGGTTAGTTTCTATGCCGACAGTGAAAACACTTCGCTTATCGGCAGGGCTTTTGCAAATGACGGGCAGTCGGTAACTGCTCCCGAAATTAAAAATCCGCCGCAGTGCAAGGTGCTCGACACATGGAGTGACACGCTTGATAATGTGACGGGGGATAAGAGTATTTACGCTAATTGGAAGGATGCTCATTCTTACAGCCTTTCTTCATTCTCGAATGATACTGCAACAGTTAAGTGTTCTGCTTGCGGCGACACATTTACTTTAAGCTTTATTAACGCAGTAAATTCAAAGAAGGGCGACGAAAAGTACAGTCCATATCTTGACGTTACAAAGGACGGCGTAATCAACGCTAAGGACTATGCTCTTCTTAATAAAATGAAATAAGTTATACTATTGATAAAGTGGCTTGAACATCACGTTCAAGCCACTTTTTTTATATGCGTAGTGGTATGCGTAGGGGCGACCATTGGTCGCCCATTGATTTTAAATCATAAAATTATTTACTATTTTTGTATTTTGTGCTATTATAAAATCAGAGGTATTATACCTGATTTTATTATTTTAAGGGGATATAATTATGAAAGATTGGTATAAGCAATTAGTTGTTTATCAAATTTGGCCTCGCTCTTTTTGCGACGGCAACGGCGACGGAATAGGCGACCTTGAGGGTGTGCTTTCAAAGCTTGATTATTTGCAGGATTTGGGCATAAATTGCATTTGGTTTTCTCCTCTTTATCCGTCACCTAATGCTGACTTTGGCTACGATATTGCCGACTATAAAAATATACATAAGGAATACGGCAATCTCGATTTGTTTAGGCAGGTGCTCGACGGCGCACACAAGCGTGGAATGAAGGTTATTATGGACCTTGTTGTTAATCACACGTCTGACGAGCACGAATGGTTTATTAAATCCAAAGACCCGTCCTCGCCATATCACGATTATTATTTTTGGCGCAAAGGCAGACTCGGCGGAAAGCTTCCGCCTAACAATTGGCTTTCCTGCTTTGAGGGCAAGGCTTGGGAAAGGGATGAAAAAAGCGGAGAATATTATCTCCACGTTTTCGCAAAAAAACAGCCTGACCTTAACCACGATAACCCAAAGGTAAGGCAAGAGGTTAAGGATATAATGAAATTTTGGCTTGATATGGGGGTTGACGGTTTTAGAGAGGATGTTATAACATTTATTTCCAAAAGACCGGGGCTTCCTAACGGTATTCCGCTTCCTATCGGCTGCGGAATTGAGCATTATATGGACGGTCCTAATATCCATAAATATTTGAGTGAATACAGAGAAATAACAGATAAATACGATTGCTTTACAGTCGGCGAAGCGCCTATGATGACGCCTGATAATGCGCTTAAATATATTGACGAAAGTCACAAAGAACTTGATATGATGTTCCATTTTCAGCATATCGAGGCGGACGCATTTTTGATTGACTTCTTGCAGACTAAGTTTAGGCTCAAAGAAATGAAAAAAGCATTTTCAAATTGGCAAAATAAGTTAAACGGCAGGGCTTGGAACACGCTTTATATCGAAAATCACGACCATCCGAGGATTATAAGTCGCTACGGAAACGAAAAATACAGAGTTCAGTCGGGCAAAATGCTTGCAAATATGTATATGCTTCAGCAAGGAACGCCGTTTGTTTATCAGGGTCAGGAGCTTGGTATGCTCAATACCCGACTCGGCTCTATTGACGATTATGTTGACTGTTTCGTAAAAAATAATTATGACGTTGCAATCAATAAGCTTCATATGAAAAAGGAAAAAGCATTTGAATTTGCCGTTAAATCGACAAGAGATAATTCACGTACACCCGTTCAGTGGGACGACAGCAAAAACGCAGGATTTACTACCGGTACACCGTGGTTTCCTGTTAATGAAAATTACAGGCAAATCAATGCAAAAGCCGAAATGGCAAATCCCGATTCTGTTTATAATCATTATAAAAAGCTCATTAAGTTTAAGAAAGAAAACGACGTTGCAAAGTGGGGAGATTATAAGGAATATTACAAAAATTCCGATAAGCTTTATGTTTATTCACGCTCATTCAACGGCAAAAGACTTTTGGTTATTAATTCGTTTTCCGATGAGCGTGTGCCGTTTGAAGCGCCAAAGGGCTTTGACCTTGAAAAGGGAACGCCTATTCTTTGCAATTATGAAAATAATTTTGTTCAGTGCAACGGTTTTAAGCTCAGACCTTATGAAACAAGAGTTTATATGTTTGAATAATCTTAAGAAAATTGTAAGATATACTTCACAAACAATTTTGCTTGGTGTAATATAATTATACCTTATAAAGCTCCCTTAACAAGGGTGATTCCCCACGGTGTGGGGAAATGTCACGAAGTGACAAAAGGGACGGCTTGCGTAGAAGCTGTCAGCTACGCTGACTGAGGGATTTGCGGCTATCGTATCCGTTGGAAATTATCAATTAATTAAGAGGAAAACATTATGAATATTCTTGTGCTTGATGATGAGGCGGAAATTGCCGACCTTGTGGAGCTTTTTCTTAAAAATGAGGGATATAACGTATATAAATTTTATTCAAGCAGTGAGGCAATAAAATGCATTAATTCAACATCGCTTGATTTGGCACTTCTTGACGTTATGCTTCCCGATACAGACGGTTTTACCATTCTTCGCAAAATAAGAGAGGAAGGCTTCCGCTTTCCTGTTATTATGCTTACGGCTAAGGTGGAGGATAACGATAAAATTATCGGCTTGTCGCTCGGCGCTGACGATTATATTACAAAGCCGTTTAATCCGCTTGAAATGGTGTCAAGAGTTAAGGCTCAGCTTAGGCGATATACTCTTTATAACGGCGCAGAAATATTGGAAAACAAAGAAATTTTCGATTCTGCGGGCTTGATAGTTAATCATCAAACCCATGTTTGTACCCTTTATGAAAAGGAAATTGCGCTTACTCCGACAGAGTTTAATATTCTCTGGCTTCTTTGCAAAAATGCCGGCAAGGTAGTTTCCACCGAGGAGATTTTTGAAAAGATTTGGAATGAAAAATACCTTGACAGCAACAATACGGTTATGGTACATATAAGAAGAATAAGGGAAAAGCTTAACGAGCCGTCAAGAAATCCTAAGTTTATTAAGACTGTTTGGGGAGTAGGGTATAAGATTGAAAAGAAATAAAGATAAAAGAATTTTTGCAAAAATTTTAATTCGATACATAATCTGCACAGTCGTTTTTTCAATTCCCCTTTGGGTATTTGCAGACCGGTATGTATTGTTAATCGAAGCTGTAACAGGCAGTGAATCTTTTTACGATATCGGCACTGTTATAGTTACAAATTTAGTTCTTGCATTTGTGATTACGCTTGTTTTTATGCTTCGTGCGGCACGGCTTCTTGACAGGGAATATGACGCACTTGACGGAATAGTCGACGATGACTATGTAAGCCCTCGACTTCCCAATATTATTTCACCAAGGCATAAGGACGTTGAGGAAAAGATTAAAAAGGAACTTAAGTTTAAGCAATACGTTGCAAACGAGGCGGAGCAGAGAAAAAATGACCTTGTGGTTTACCTTGCCCACGATTTAAAAACTCCGCTGACTTCTATTATCGGATATTTAAGCCTGCTTGATGAAAATCCCGATTTCAGCGTGGAATACAGGGCAAAATATACGGGCATTGCGCTTGATAAGGCATACAGGCTTGAGCAGCTTATCAATGAATTTTTCGATATAACACGTTTTAATCTTCAGTCTTTTCCGCTTGAAAATAATCATATTGACCTTTCTCTGCTTCTAAGGCAAATGGCAGAGGAATTTTATCCTGTTTTAAAGGAAAAAAATCTTACCTGCACCGTAAAGGCAGAGGATAAGGTTAATATTATCGGCGATTCCGACAAGCTTTCACGTGTGTTTGACAATTTGATGCGCAATGCTTCAAATTATTGCTGTGAGGGCACAAATATTGAAATAAACGTTTTCAAAAAGGACGAAAATGCCGTTGTGACTTTTATTAATCAAGGCGATAAAATCGAAAAGGAAAAGCTTGATATGATTTTTGAAAAGTTTTTCCGTGCCGATACGTCCAGAACGAGCAAGACCGGCGGAACGGGCTTAGGACTTGCCATTGCAAAGCAGATTGTTGAGCGTCACGGCGGAACAATTACAGCCAAAAGCAATGAAAAATACACGATTTTTACTGTTTCTTTGCCGCTAAATAATCAAACTTAAGAAAATCGTAAGAATTTTGAAAGTTAATATTAAAGCAAAAAATCCTATTTTGATTTATATTTTAATAAGTCAAGGAGGTTTCTGTTTATGACAAGAAAAAGAATTTCAAAATCCATGCTCAGCCTTGTGCTGATAACAGTATTATTAATTTCGGGCGTTTCAATAGCACAAAGAGTGCATAACGATAATAGTGCAGCGTACTCCGGATTGGGTGAGACAAGCGATGAGGATAAAAATATTTCAGCCAAAAAAATGATTAAAAATTATGCTGACGAAAACGGCTACACGTTTTCCGATTATCCCCAAAGTCTTGTTGATTTGCTCAAAAGAAATAAGGAAACAAAGGAATTTGTGCTCAATTATCCTAAGTATAAGGACAAGCATTTTAAGATTAATATGAAAGAGTATAAAAATTGCGACAGCGTTCCTCTTTTTATGCAATGGGATATCAGATGGGGCTATAAAATGTACGGCGACGATGTGGCAGGCTTGACTGCTTGCGGCCCTACTTGCCTTTCAATGGTTGCGGTTTATCTTTTGCAAGATATAAAATATTCACCCGATTATATGATTGATTGGGCAAAGGAAAACGGCTACTGCGTTGACGGCGGCGGTTCGCTTTGGACTCTTATGAGCGAGGGTGCGCAAAAGCTTGGTATTGACTCAACCGAGCTGCCTCTTGATAAGCAAAGGGTGATTAATAATCTTGAAGTCGGCAACCCTGTTGTTTGCATAATGGGACCCGGTGATTTTACGAAAAAAGGGCATTTCATTGTAATGACGGGTATAGAAAACGGCAAGATTAAAATTAATGACCCAAACAGTATTGAAAATTCAAATAAGCTTTGGAATTTCGATGATATTTCTTCGCAAATCAATAATTTATGGGCAATGAGGGTGTAGAAAAATAATTTTTTATATTCAGGGGCGATTATCAATCGCCCTTTTCATATTTGAAAATCAGGCAACCAACCTTGCATCGAAGAAATTTTTTCTGAATGTCGGTTGATTTTATGGTAGACAAATTGATTTTTTGGTGCTATAATCTTTGCAGTTTTAGAAATAAGGAGGCGAAATATATGGACAGTTGTGATAATCGAAGTAGCTTTGGCGATGGGCAAGGTTTGAAAAAGCAAATGTCTTTATGATTTCGCATTAATATATTTTCAGCCTTTCCGTCGTTTAAGAATGTCACAACTATTACTTTGATTGTGTATTTTTGCACGATGGATTTTTTATGCTCATTTTTGGGGGAACGGAGGCTGAAATGGAATTGGATTTAAAAGCAAATAAGCTTATTGAAGAAATTGTTGCCGTTATCAGGAGCAATTTGGATAAAGAAAAATTAGTCGAAAAGCTTGACGACTACCACGCAAACGATATTGCGCAAAGCTTGGAGTATTTGACAAAGGATGAGCGTTTGTCGCTTTATGAAATTTTGGGCGATGAATGGGTTTCGGAAATTCTTTCCTATGTTGAAGAGCCTGAGCAATATATTAACGAACTCGGTGTTGAAAAACTTGCCGATATCATTAACGAAATGGACTCCGACGATGCAGCAGATTTGCTTGAAAAGGTTGATGAAAGCGTTAAGGAGAAACTTCGTTTAAGCCTTGATGATGATGTTAAGGCGGACATTCAGCTCATCAATTCTTATGATGAGGACGAGGTCGGCAGCTTAATCACAAATAATTATATCTGCATTTCAAAAACGCTTGACATTCGTGGAGCAATGCACGAGCTTATTAAGCAAGCAGGCGATAACGATAATATTTCTACTATTTATGTTGTTGACGAAAACGGCAAGTTCAGCGGCGCTATTGATTTAAAGGATTTGATTATAGCAAGGCAGAGCGATACGCTTGATTCTATAATTATTTATTCCTATCCTTATTTTTATGCTGATGAAAAAATATCAGACAGTATTGAAAAAATCAAGGATTATGCCGAGGATTCACTTCCTGTTTTGAACCGTGATAAAGAAATTATCGGTATCATCACGGCTCAGGACGTTGTTGAGGCGGTTGATGATGAAATGGGTGAGGATTATGCAAAGCTCGCCGGCTTGACTGCTGAGGAGGATTTGCAGGAAACTACAAAGCAGAGCATAAAAAAGCGCTTGCCGTGGCTTGTTGTGCTTCTTGTTTTGGGTATGGGAGTTTCCGCTGTTGTGGGCGCATTTGAAAATGTTGTTGCTATCTTGCCTATTGTCATTTGCTTTCAATCGCTCATTCTTGATATGGCGGGCAATGTAGGTACGCAGTCGCTGGCAGTTACAATTCGTGTTTTGATGGACGAGGAGCTTGCGCCTAAGGATAAGCTGAAATTAGTGTTTAAAGAAACAAAGGTCGGCTTTAGCAACGGCTTTTTGCTCGGCATTTTGGCAATAGTATTTTTGGGATTATACATTTTCCTTTATAAAGGATATGATATTAGGCACGCATTTTTGATTTCGCTTTGCGTCGGGGTATCGCTTCTTCTTGCAATGATTGTTTCAAGCCTTGTGGGTACTCTTGTGCCGCTGTTATTTAAAAAGATAAAGGTTGACCCTGCCGTAGCTTCGGGTCCGCTTATTACCACGGTTAATGATTTGGTGGCTGTTGTTATTTATTACGGCCTTTCGTGGGTATTTTTAATTCAAACTATGCATATTGTCGGTTGAAATAATTGACATTTTTTATAAAAGTGTTGTCTTTTTGCACAAATAATTATCGACCGATTTGTACGATATGTCGATTTTGCGTCAAAAAGTTGCAATTTATCTTGTTATATGTCAAAATAGAGTTCTGATTTATTACGTTTATTAATTTAATAGGAGTTAAACCGAAATGGACAGAAGAATTAAAAGGACACGAACAGCTGTTTTTAATGCCGTTCTTGACCTTATGGTTGAAAAAGATACAAGCAAGATTACCGTTTTGGAGCTTTGCAAGCGTGCGGATATTAATAAAAGCACATTTTATTTGCATTACAAAAGTATGGACGATTGCCTGCAAAACTGTTTTCAAATCATTATGAACGGTATTATCAATATTTCAAAGAAGATTGATTATAATGAAATTAAGCATAACCCCCAACCTGCGGTTGACAGGCTTCTTGACGAGGTGGAGAAAAATATTGAATACCTTTCAAAATTCAAGTCAAGCAGTATTTGTGCCCCGGCAATAAAAATGCTTAAGGAAAATCTTGTTGCATCAATTTCTCAAAGCAACGGTTTCACTATTGAAGATAATTATTTCGAGGTTTCAACAATTACGTTCGGCGTTGCCGGCTGTATTGATGCTCTTATTGAGCCACTCCCTGTTTTTAATAAGGAAGAACTCGGCAAAGTAATCGTTGCGATGCTCCAATCGTCAAAAGAATAATTATTTGACATATGTCATATATATCGTGTATAATTAAAGCATTAAAGTTTTAATTAAGGAGCGGCTTATGGCAAGACCGAAAAAGGCGAGAAAGGTTTGCTTTGAACCGAATATTGCAGAATTTATAAAAACAAAAAGCAGCAAGGGCTGTGTTGAACTTACTGTTGATGAATATGAAACCCTGCGACTTATTGATTATATGGGGCTTACCCAATATGAATGTGCATTGCAAATGGAAGTTGCTCGTTCAACCATTGCCGCAATTTATGAAAATGCAAGATACAAGATTTCCGATTCGCTCGTAAACGGCAAATCAATTAAAATCAGCGGCGGAGATTATATCCTTTGCAAAAACAGCACTCATTGCTGCGGCAGATGCGGCGCTAATACATGCGGCAGATGCAATCACGGAGCTTGCGAAAGATGCACGGGAGTATTTCACCCAAAGGGCAAGGAATGCGATATTTTAAACTAAATAAAAATAATGAGCTGTCCCACATATTTAGTGAGACAGCTCATTTTGCGCTTTATATCAAATTAAAGTTGGTCGGCGATTGTATAAATCATTTCCTTTGTTTTTTCCCAACCGAGGCAAGGGTCGGTAATTGATTTTCCGTAAATTCCGTCCTCAACTTTCTGGCTTCCGTCCTCAATATATGATTCAACCATGAAGCCCTTAACCATTTTTTTAATATCGTCGCTGTGGCGCATTGAGTGAAGAACCTCGTTTGCAATTCTTACCTGCTCAAGATATTTTTTGCCTGAATTTGAATGGTTGGTATCAACAATAACGGCAGGATTTTTGTAATCCCCTGTGCAATATGCATCGTGAAGCTTTCTTAAATCCTCGTAGTGATAGTTAGCATGATTGTTGCCATGCTTGCTTACGCTGCCTCTAAGAATTGCATGCGCAAGCTCGTTGCCCTTGGATTCAACCTCCCATCCTCTGTAAAGGAAAGTATGGTCGCCCTGAGCTGCCTTGATAGAATTGAGCATAATTGAAAGGTCGCCGCTTGTAGGATTTTTCATACCTACAGGAATGTCAAGGCCTGAAGAAACAAGCCTGTGTTCCTGATTTTCAACACTTCTTGCGCCTACTGCAACGTATGAAAGAAGGTCTGAAAGATATCTGTGGTTTTCAGGATAAAGCATTTCATCGGCACATGTTAAGCCGGTTTGCTCAATTGCATCCTTGTGAAGCGCACGAATTGCCTTGATTCCCTCAAGCATATCAGGCTTCTTGTCAGGGTCAGGCTGGTGAAGCATACCTTTGTAGCCGGCACCGGTTGTTCTCGGCTTACCTGTGTAAATTCTCGGGATAATCAAAATCTTGTCCTCAACGTCGGTTTGAACCATTGCAAGGCGGTGAATATAGTCAAGAACAGCATCGTGCCTGTCAGCCGAACACGGACCGATAACAAGCAAAAACTTGTCACTTTCACCCTTGAAAACCTTAGCGATTTCTTCATCCCTTTTAGCCTTTATTTCTTCAGCCTCTTTTGAAAGCGGCATTTCTTTTTTTATCTCCTGCGGAACAGGAAGCTTTCTTTTAAAATTTGTATTTGTCATCAAATCCATAGTTTTGCCCTCCGATAATAACTATTATAATTGACATTTTTAATTTGTCAACCTTCAGCAACGCTTTAACACTTGAAAGTGTAACGCTTTTAAGTGCTAAAGTATTATGCTCCAATTATACCAAAAGGTTTATAATTTGTCAATAGTAAAAATTAAGGCTGTAATTTTTGCAAAACCGCTGTATTTATTGCTTGCAATTTGATTTATATGCTGTTTTGTTTGCCTAAAAAAATATAATATGATATAATATATAAAGGTGATTTTATGTTAGAACTTAAAAATATTAAGAAAAATAAGGAATATATCAAAAAAGCAAGGTCGCTTTATAACAGCGCATTTCCAAGTGCCGAACGCATTCCGTTTGATATTTTGCTTTATAAAGCAAAGGGTAGTAACGTAATGTTTTTTGCCGTAGTTGACAAAGCTGAATTTAAAGGTCTTACTTATACTGTTTGGTATAATGATATTGTTTTTATTTTCTATCTTGCCGTTGAAAAGCAGGCAAGGGGCAACGGTATCGGCTCTCAAATTCTGAAACTTATTAAAGAGGAATTTCCATCCTGCCGTTTAGTACTCAATATTGAAGCACTTGATGATAATGCGCCTAATAATGACGAACGTATCCGTCGCCGTGAATTTTACGTTAAAAACGGCTTTTTCGGCGCAGGTTATAATGTTAGGGAATATAGCGTCATTTATGAAAATCTTTGCTTTGCTCCTAAAGACAGGCCTGTAACTAAAGAGGAATACACCGCCTTGATTAAAGCATATCTCGGTCCTTTTATGTATTCTCTTTACAGGAAATTGAGCGAGTAGTGTTGACTTTTACTGTTTGTTATGATAATATATCAGGCGTCGGTATTGATTGCAACGAGGGTCCACCCGTTCCCATCCCGAACACGGTAGTTAAGCTCGTTTGCGCTGAAAATACTTGCAGGGCAGCCTGCCGGGAAAATAAGTAATGCCGACTTCGTCGTCACAAGCTTCATATCGCTTGTGGCGACTTTCTTTTTGTCCTTTTATAGATGAATTTCAAAAGAGTTAAGTAACCCACTTGCTGCGAAACAGTACACTGTACTGTTTCTCCCAAATTCACAAGTGAATTTGGAGCCACGTGTCTCTTGTGCCTCGCACAATTCACTCCCCCGAGCAAAAGACGGAAAGTGCCAAAAACGGCAAGGACTCAATGTCCTTGCCGTTTTTCCAATCCCTCTGAGTGCAACAAGTTGCACTCACCTCCCTTTGCAAGGGAGGCAAAAGGGCTTATTTAATTTTATTCGGCACGGTTTAGCCACTTTATCGACAGTCTGAACCGGTCACGAATTCACGTGACCGGTTTGTTAATATAATTATTTCAATACTTTGAAATCTACTTTGCCGATTTTTGTTCTCGGAAGAGCATCTATAAACTCAATAATTTTAGGTACAGACCATTTTGAAAGGTTTTGCATACCAAATTCAATGATTTTTTTCTTAAGCATTTCTTCATCATCGTTTTTAAATTTTTTATTTTTAACAACGAAAAGCTTAAGTTTCGTCTGTCCTTCTTCTCCTACGCCGATAACACAGCAGTCATAAATTTCTGCCATTGCTCTGTAAGCCTCTTCAATAAACGAAGGGTAAACAAGATAACCGCTGATTTTGTAAACTCTCTTGAGCCTTTGGCGGTAATAGATATCACCTGTTTCTTGCTCAATGTAGCACATATCGCCGGTATGAAGCCATACTTTGCCGTCATTGTGCTTTACAAGAACCTTTGCCGTTTCGTCAGGGTCGTGGTAATAACCCTCCATAAGAGTCGGAGCGTAAATACAAAGCTCGCCGTCCTCGCCTTTAACCTCATCTGTAGTTCCCGGTTTAACGGTCATAGCCTCAACATTGTAGCAAGGAATGCCGATACAGCCCTGCGGTGCTTCTCTTCTCGGGTCGGTAAATGAGCAAACGGTTACACATTCCGTAAGACCGTAGCCTGAAACGAAGTGGCAGTGAGCGCCGTTTTCCTTAAGAAGTCTATCCATTTTTTCAGTAAGCGAATAAGGAACAACGTCTCCGCCTGAGCCGATAAGCTTCATGTTCGACATATCAATTCCTTTGAGATAACCTGCCTTATATACCTTTTCAAAGAAATCAGGAACGCCGAAAATATAGTTGATACCGTATTTCTTGATAGCGTCTGAACACATTTTAGCGTCAAACTGAGGAAACAGCGACTGAGGCATACCTGTGCAGATTGAAACGTGCATACAAAGCGCAAAGCCGAAACCGTGGAATACGGGAAGTGCAGTAAGCATAGCGTCTGATTTAGGGTCACATTTCATATCTAAAACATTTTCAACTACGTCGCAAAGTTGATATGAAAGATTGTTGATAGCCTCATTGCAAAGCTGAACACCCTTTGGATTGCCTGTTGTACCGCCTGTCATCATAATTGCGGCAACTGCAAGTGGGTTTTCTGCTATAGGAATTTCATTGCCGGCAGCAATATATTCCTCGCCCTCTCTTAAAAGTTCCTTCCAGTCAATATTTTTCTTGACGTCAGTTGCCGGAGCTGTTTTGCCCTTGATTTTCTTTTTATAAAGCTGATTTGCAATAAAGCCGTAAGGAGTTTTCGGAAAATACTCGGCTGTTTTGCATCTTACAAGTGTAAGATGGTTCATACCCTTAAATGCTTTTTCTGAAACGTCAAAGCAAAATGCAAACTTAGCGCCTACAAGGTCAACTGCATATTGTGCTTCGCTTGCAACGGAAAGAGGGTGAAGCATTGAAGCAACAGCACCGATTTTGTTTACCGCATATATAGCGGCAATGCACTGCGGCATATTAGGTGCGCAAATAATAACTCTGTCGCCTTTTCTGACCCCGTTTGCCAACATACCTGCGGCGCAAAGGTCAACCATTTTTTCAGCCTGCGACCAAGTGATTGTGTTGTTGTAATAATAAAAACAAGGTTCGTTTGTATGTTGAGCGGCAGAATCCGCAAATTTTTCATACATTGTTTTTTTGACATCATATCGTGTTGTATATTCTATCATATTATCCTCCAAGCAGTTCAAATAATGAACACAATGTACCGCTGTGTGCATTATTGACTTATTACCCCAATTATAACAAATAATATAAAGTAAATCTACAAAAATTAAATAAATTAAGTTTTATTTAATAAATTGACTTTTTTTTCATATATGGTAGAATAAGGCGTATAAATTGCAGGCGGTGAAAAAATGGCTTATAAAGTAAAAAAAGACCCTATTGATAAAATACCTAAGGCACAGTTTGTTTTTTGGATTATTGTGCGTATTTCCATGCTCGTTTGCGCCGGATACTCGTTTATTCACGGCGACTTGGTAATGGGATTTGAAAGTGTATTTTGTTTTATATTTACTCATCTTTGGGATATGTTTCAGGTTTTCGGCAACGGCAGTTTTATTGAGGAAGTTCCGCCGCTTAGCCAAACAATGCTTAATATTATAATTTTTATAGGAATAGTTATCGGCTCATATTTCGGTTTTTTTGATAAATTTTCGTGGTTTGATAATTTTATGCATATTATGTCGGGTTTGGTTTGTGCCGTTTTCGGCTATGATTTTGCTTGCATTATTCAGCGCAAAAAAGGGCAGTGTGCGGCAACTCTTGCGGCTCTTTTTTCAATAATGTTTGCGCTTTCAATTGCAGTCGGCTGGGAATTTTATGAATTTTTGATGGATTATTTTCACGGCACAAATCTTCAGCTGTCAAAAGCAGGAGAGGAAACGGCAATGTTCGACCTTTCAAAATACCATAATGAATACGGCTATCTCGGTCTTGTTGACACGATGACCGATATGATGATGAATGCCGTGGGTGGCATTATCGGTATGATATTTATGATTATTTTAAGAAATGGTAAAAAGGGGAAGAAAAAGTAATTTATGGCAAAAACTAAGGATTTGACGCAGGGGAGTGTGTGGAAACTTCTGCTTGTTTTTGCATTTCCTACTCTTTTGAGCAATGTTTTTCAACAATTTTATAATCTTGCCGATACCGCAATTGCAGGCCATATTTTGGGCGATAATGCACTTGTTGCAATCGGTGCAAGCTCCACGATTAACAGCCTTGTTTTGAGCTTTGCGTGGGGGCTTAACGGCGGATTTGGCATTATTATTGCTCAGTGCTTCGGTGCAAAGGATTTTAAAAGGCTGAAAAAATCAGTTGCAATTTCGCTTGTGATTAATGCCGCATTTTCAGTTGCCGTGCTTTTTGTAAGTGTGTTTTTCAGCAAGCCTATGCTCAAGCTTCTCAACACCCCGTCTGCAAGGCTTCGGGAGGCTAACAGTTATATTGTCGTTATTTTGGCGTGCATTATTGTGCCTATGCTTTATAATCTTGAGGCGGTCATTTTGCGTTCGCTCGGCGACAGTAAAACTCCGCTTTATTTTCTGATTTTTTCAAGTATATTAAATGTTGTGCTTGATTATGTATTTATCAAATTTACAAATATGGGCGTTATGGGTGCGGCTGTGGCAACTGTTTTGGCGCAACTTTTGTCCGTAATTTTCTGCTTTGTTGTTATTTTAAAGAATTTTAAGATAATCAGGCTTAAAAAAGATGATTTTAAATTTTCTTCGTCGCTTTTTAAAAATATGATGGGCGCAGGTATGACAATGGCGGTTATGAATTCGATTTTCTCAATCGGCTCAATTATTATGCAAGGCTCGATTAATGCGCTCGGCGATGATATTATTGCAGCACATCTCGGTTCAAGAAAGGTTGCGGAAATGTTTATGCAGCCGCTTGTAACCATCGGCACGGCTTGCTCTACTTTTGTAGGTCAAAATTACGGTGCAGGTAAAATCAAAAGAATTAAATCGTCAATCAAATACAGCACGCTCTATTCTCTTATTTGGTCTGTGTTTACTTTCTTTGTTTTATGGTTTTTCGGCGGTCAAATTGCAAGGCTTGTCACGGGCAGTGCTTCGCAGACTGTGTTTGAAAATACACAGCTTTATCTCAGGGTTAATGCACCGTTTTATTTTGTTTTGGGTTTGCTTTTTACCCTGCGTTTTTCTATCCAGTCGGTTGACAGAAAGGCACCGCCGATTATTTCAAGCACTATGGAGCTTGCCTCCAAAATTGCGGCGGCATATCTGTTTATCCCGCTTTGGGGCTATTTCGGCGCTTGCATTGCCGAGCCGCTTAGCTGGACCTTGGGCGCAATATATCTTTTATTTGTGTTTAAAAAGGAATTTGAAAGGCTTGATAATATTAAATTTAAGGAAAAGGCAGAATAACTCAAGAGGGGAGAATGAAAGCAAGTCTTCCCTACAAAGCTTAACGAGAAAAGAAATAAAAAATCCTTCTGAAAATAAAATCAGAAGGATTTTTGTTTTTTATGTGAAATTATAATAAATGCAAAATTTCAACAATTTGTCTTTTATAATTCAAGAACTCATCTGTAAGATTAAAATCGGCGGTCCTCGGTTTAGGGCAGTCGATTTTAATTTCGTTTGAGCATACACCGTCGGCAAGAATATAAATCCTGTCAGACAGTAAAATAGCCTCGTCTATATCGTGAGTAATAAATACTGTTGACAAATCAATGCTTTGCATAACGTCGAGATACCACTTGTGAATAACAGCTTTTGTAATGGTATCAAGTGCGCTGAACGGCTCATCAAGGAGCGCCACGCCGTTTGACGATAAATAGGTGCGAAGAAGTGCCGCTCTTTGGCGCATACCGCCCGAAAGCTGCGACGGATATTTGTATTGCGTGCCGTCAAGACCGAAAGTTTTGAAAAGAGGCTCTGCCTGCTCTCTTGCTTCTTTTTTGCTTACCTTGTTTATAACAAGCGGAAGTGTTACATTGTCAATCACCTTTCTGTAAGGCAAAAGTAAATCCTTTTGAAGCATATAGCTGACATTTCCGGGCTTACCCGTAATATCGTCGCCGTTGAGCAGTACCCTGCCGCTGTCGGGTTTTGAAATACCCGACAGGACATTGAACAGCGTAGTTTTGCCGCCGCCGCTTACTCCCAAAAGGCTGACAATTTCGCCCTTGTTAAGAGTAAGTGAAGCACCTTTCAAAACCTTGTTTTCTCCAAAGCTTTTATAAATATTTTCAGCTTTTAAAATTTCCATAAGTTATGCCAAATAATCGTTTGTAAATCCTGTGTTTTCAGGAATTTTTTCATCAACAATTTTTGCTTCGCCGAGCCAATTGTAAAATGCATTCCATCTTGCAGGGTCGATATATCCCCATTTAGGAGCGTCGGCAATATATTGGTCTGCCATATACTTTTGGCTCGCCTTTACAAGTTCTTCACTACCCTTGAGTGATCCTGTATCGTCGCCGTCAATAAGCATTTGAGCAGCTTTTTCCGGATTTTCAATAGCGTATTCATAACCCTTTTTGGTTGCCGAAAGGAACGCTTTAACGGTTTCGGGGTCATTTTTAATAAGGTCATTGTTTGCAATAAGGATAGGTGTGTAGTAATCAAATGTAGGATTCAAATCCTTAAAGAAGAATTTGTCAACCTCAACATGGTTTATCTGAGCGTTAACTCCGCCCCAGCCGTCAAATACCCAAATTGCGTGATCTGGATTTTGCTTTACATCCTGTGCCTCGTCTGTTACTGTGTTTGGAATTCTCTTAACCTTGCTCCAATCACCGCCGTCTGCTTTGACAACGTTTTCCATCATTGCAAGCTCAATAGGTGAGTCCCAAGTGAGATATGTTTTGCCTACAAGACCCTTAGGAGTGTCCATACCCTCGCCTTTTTTAGACATAATGCACGATGTATTGTGCTGAATAAGAGCGGCAACAGCCGTAACCTGCATAGGAGTGTCAGATGTGAAGGCTGAAGCGATAGTATCCTGAGCGTCAATGGCAAACTGTGCCTGACCTGCCGAGCAAGCCTCAGTAGCACCGTTTTCAGGCGGTTGAACAATCTTTACATTAAGACCTGCATCTTTGTAATATCCCTGCTGTAAAGCAACATAAAAGCCTGTATGGTTTGTGTTAGGTGTCCAGTCAAGGCAAAGAGTAACGTTTTTTAACTCCTTTTTTGCTGTGTTGTCAGATTGTGTATCTGTATTTGATTTTGTGCAAGCCGCAAAAGCAAAAATAAGTGAAATTGCAAGCAATACTGCAAGTATTTTTTTTATTTTTCTCATTTCTTATCTCCTGAAATTTCTTTTTTATGTACCCAAGGCATTGAAATTTTTTCAAGCAAAACAACTATGCCCATAAGTACAAGGCTGATTGCCGAAATAAACACGATAACGGCAAACATTTTGTCAAAGGCATAAGCCTTTTTAACTCTTGTCATATAAACGCCGAGGCCCTCAAATCCGCCGAGCCATTCCGAAACAACGGCGCCGACAACCGCATAAGCGGCTGAAATGCGAAGCCCCGAAAAAAACGAAGCCGTAGCATTGGGAAGCTTGATTATTCTGAAAATTTGAAGCCTTCTTGCCCCCATTGAGCGCATAAGATTTATTGCATCCTCATCAACACTTTGAAATCCGTTTAAAAGCCCTATCGCAATAGGGAAAAATGTCGTGATAACAACAAGCGTGATTTTAGGTGCCATACCAAAGCCCATCCACAGCACCAAAAGCGGAGCAATGGCGATAGTGGGAATTGTTTGGGTAACAACAAGAACAGGGTAAAGCGCCTTGTTGATTATGGTAAACCTGTCCATCAAGCTTGCAATAACAAACGCAATGGCAATGCCGATAAGAAGACCGTAAAGTGTTTCCTGCAAGGTGACAGCCGCCTGCTTCATCATAATAGAAAAATTATCGGCAAACGCTTTTACAACGTCTATCGGCGACGGTAGCATATATGCAGGCACGAACTCCATATCGCAAGCTAAAAACCACAGCAATAATATGACAATTATCGCACCGAGCGGTGCTGTCTTATTGGTGATGCTTTGTAACTTTTTTGTCAATGGTCAATACCTCACCCTCAGGGTTATAAACAACCTTGATATATGCGCTTACACTTGGGCAGCCTGCTTTGATTGCAACCTTTTGGCAGTTTGCAACAATTTCCATAAGTTCATCGTAGCTTTCACCCTCGATAGTGGTTTCAAACGGGCCTACATAAGAGTTAAGTCCCGTTGACTTAATGTATGCGATAACCTCGTCAACAATACGGATAAGCTCGTCCTCGTTTGGTACATCTGGCAAAACCTGAATTGCAACACTTGCTTTCATAATAAATACTTCCTTTCGTAATATTCTTGATAAGTCAAAAGAAAAAGCACCTATGCAAAACGCAAAGGTGCTAATATGTATATAATCTTCCGTCTTCCTACGCTCGCATTATCGAACAGGTTAGAAGGGTATAATCTCAGCCTTGAAAGTCAAAGCACCCCTGACTTATTAAGTTAAGTAAATTATATAACTATTTATTAATATTGTCAATATTTTTGTTTTTTGCCCTTTCTTCACGAAGCCTTGCAAAGAAATCGCTTAAAAGCGACGAACATTTATCTTTCAGCACGCCGCTAACTATTTCGGGCTTGTGGTTATACGGCAAATTATTAAAATCAACAACAGAGCCGAACGAGCCTGCCTTGCTGTCGCTTGCGCCGAAAACAACACGCTTTATTCGTGAGTTGATTATTGCACCTGCACACATAGGGCACGGTTCAAGAGTAACATAAAGCTCGCATTGCCAAAGCCGCCAGCCGCCGAGTGCCTTGCAGGCATTGTCTATCGCTTCAAGTTCTGCGTGGTAAAGCGCATTTTTGCCGATTTCACGCCTGTTTCTGCCTGTTGCAACAATTTCGCCGTTTTTGGTAACAACCGCACCGACGGGAACTTCACCCTCATCGCCGCTTATTTTTGCAAGCTCAATAGCTTTTTTCATTATTTCTTCATCTGTCATATTTTATCCTATCTTAACTGTTTGCGCAGTCATCACGATTAAAAGAAGAAAAGGAATAATCATACCGGGGAAGAGGAATGACGAAATTTTTTCACCCGTTGTAAGCACGCAATCGCTGTTTTCCTTAGGAAGGGTAAGCTTATGCTTAATTCCTAAATAAACAGTTGCAATAATGCCTAAGAGAAGCCAAAAGCCAAAGAGTGCAGCGGTGATATTTATTTCCTTGCCGGCAACAAAATTGACCGTATCGCTGACTGCCGACATTCCGTTATTAAGCGCATGAATACACATTGCAGGAATGATGCTGTCTGTTTTAATCGTGACATAAGCAAGCACTAAGCCTACAAGAAAAGCGAAAACAAACTGAATAACATTACCGTGAAGCAAACCGAAAACAACGCTTACCGCAACAACGCCAAACGCTTTGCCGTAATTTTTCAAAAGGCCGAGCGAGCAGCATCTCATTGCAAATTCTTCGCAAATTGCCGGAACAATGGCTATGCCGATAATGTTAAGCACACATTCAAAAACCGAATTTGGATTTGAAACGTCACCTTGAGTAAGAGTTATGCCGACTGTTTTAAGGAAAGCAACAAGATAGCTTGTTGCCGCATTTGCAATAACGCAAATACCCATACCAAAGCAAATCCAAATTACAGCGTCAACGAATTTGAGCGATTTTGTGGGAACAATCGGAGTTTTGTATTTTTTCTTGTTAATAAGCGCAACTAAGCCAAACGGCGCCGCAACAGACAAAATGGAGATGAAAAGAATGTTCACGGCATAGCTGAATGAAGCACTCGATTTGTAAATGTCATAAAGCGTCTGCCCTGAGTTTATTGTTATTTTGCTCATTGCCAAAGATACAACTACCTGCAATACCAAGTATAAAATTATTGCGCCGCCGAGCCAAGAGCTTATTTTTTTTAGCTCTTTTTTCTGCTTTCTTGCAATGTTATCCCGCTGAATTTGACGTCTCATATATTCACTTTGCTGTTCGTTAAAATTAGGATTATAGTAATATTGCGCCATATAATTTTTCTTCTTTCATTTATTTATAAAAAGGCTGACTATTTTTTAAATGTCAGCCTAAATAATATACCAAAATGATGTATAAAATATTACAATATTTTGTCAATTAATAAAATTTAAAAATTTTCTGCAAGCTCTTTAAGATATGCTTTAAGCTCATCTCTCGTGTCAGGGTGCTTAAGTCCGACTTCAATATTAGCCTGAAGAATACCGAATTTATTGCCCATATCATATCTCTTGCCCTCATAATCAACAGCAATAACGCCTTGATTTTGAGCAAGTGTTTTCATAGCGTCGGTAAGCTGAAGTTCGTTTCCGGCACCGAGCGGAGTTTTTTCAAGAATGTCAAAAATCTCCGGCGGCAAAACAACTCTGCCTAAAATAGAATAGTTAGACATAATTTGCTCAGGCTTAGGTTTTTCAATCATATCCGTGCAGTTAAAGCAGTTGCCCTCGATTTTTTCAACAGCCAGCGAGCAATACTTAGGCACATCTTTTTTCGGCACTTCTTTAACGCCGACACAGCCCTTGCCGTATTTTTCATAAGCGTCACAAAGCTGTTTTGTAACAGGAGTGTCGGAAATAATAACGTCGTCTCCGTAAAGGACCGCAAACGGCTCGTTGCCGACAAAGGATTTTGCACAAAGCACGGCATGCCCCAATCCCTTTGTCTCCTTTTGCCTGATGAAAAAGATATTGCCGAATTCTGAGCAGGCAAGAACGTCGTTATAAATATCTTTTTTGCCTTCGTTATCTTTAAGCTTGCTTTCAAGCTCGTATGCGTGGTCAAAATGGTCCTCAATAGCACCCTTACCTCTGTTGGTAATAATGAGCACTTCTTCAATGCCTGAATTAAAAGCCTCCTCAACTATGTACTGAATAGCAGGCTTGTCAACAATATTAAGCATTTCCTTTGGTATTGCTTTTGATGCAGGCAATACCCTTGTTCCCATTCCGGCAGCAGGTATTATCGCTTTTCTGACTTTCATTATGATTCTCCCTTGATTTAGAGTTTTGATATAATAGACGTGATAAGGTCAAGTACGCAAAATGCCAAAACAGGAGAGAATAAGCTTGTTCCGCCCATTTTGTTTAAATATAATTTCTTTAAATCATCCTGCGACATAGGCGTGCTGTTTCCAAAAGGTATCATTTGTTCAAGCATACCGCCTTCGTCAATTTTTTGATTAACGTCTTTAACCGTTTTAATGACCTTTGCTTTATAAAAGTTATTACTGCAAAGCGCAATGATAACGTGAAATACTAAATTTGCAACTGCCATAATAAGCATCATCGGCAAAATTTTTTCATAAAGCGTGCTGAATTTGCTGACAAGGTCCGAGTTTAATTTGCCTGACGAAATGGCAACTGCATTGTCAGTTATAAATTGCATTAATTTTGCATAAGGCTTAGCGTAAATACCTTGGGCAACAAGGCTTACTGTAAGCTGAAGAGCAAGGAATATTGAACCCTCTTTATACATTTTTCTAAAGAAAAGATAATAGGGGCCGAATATAAAACCTGCCCAATTCCACGAAAACTTCTTGCCGGATTTGAAATTATCCATAAATTTAGGAATATTTGTTTTAACAACGCCTGCGATATCCTCTGCGCTTTCACCGTCAATTGTTAAATCGCTGTTCTCGTATCCCGTGTTTAAATTAGGGATGAACGGCTGAGAACTTGACAAATCATTCATCGGCTGCCTTGCACCGCATTTGTTGCAAAACGGAGCATTCTTGTTAATCTCTTCGCCGCAGCTTACACACTTTTTGGTGTTGCTTTTTGAATTTTGAGGCTCGCTTTGATTGCTCTTTTCTTCGCCTTGAGCGCTTTTGTCGGGCGAAAAATATGAACCTACAGCCGTGCCCTGATTAACATTATGAGCCTTTTCTTCGATTTTTGTTTCATTTGTTTTCTTAAATTCGTAGCCCTCGGCGTGCTTATCTTCATTAAAGCAGTGACCGATTTTTTTGTAGCACTCTCTGTGGTGCGGAGTTCCGCAGACAGGGCAGGTTACAATATCGTCGCCGTCTTTAAACTCTTGATTGCAAACGGGGCATTTTTCGTTTTTATATGAAGGCATAATTTTTTCCTTTCAATGTGGATACCTATTTAATTTATTATATCTAAATTACCATAATAAATCAACATTATAATTAAAATATTGTAAATCTATTTTAAACTTGACAAAAATTAAAATAATTGTATATAATATATTGATAATATATAGAGATTGCTTATTCGGAGAAATTGTAATGGTAGAATACGAGGAATTAAGATTAAGACTTTTGGAGTCTGAAAAAACAGTAAAAAATTTAAAGGAAGCACTTGCGATTGACACCTTGAAGGGTGATATTGCCGAGCTTGAAAAGGAAAGCGCCAAGCCTGATTTTTGGGACGATATGGAAAACAGCCAAAAGGTTATGCAGAAAATCGGCTCGCTTAAGGCTAAGGTTCAGTCATACGAAAACGTTAAAAATGAGTTTGACGATGCGCTTGTTATGATTGAACTTGCAAACGAGGAGGAAGATGCAGATTTACTTGAGGATTGCACTTCTTCTGTTGAGGAAATTGAGAAAAAACTTGAATCGCTTACTCTTTCAACTCTTTTGAGCGGAGAGTTTGACAGCAAAAATGCACTTCTTACTTTCCATGCCGGTGCAGGCGGAACAGAGGCTCAGGACTGGGCAGAAATGCTTTTCAGAATGTATAATCGTTGGGGAGAGCGCCACGGCTACAAGGTTTCAACTCTCGATTATCTCGACGGTGATGTTGCAGGTATTAAGAGCGCAACTATTCTTGTTGAGGGTGAAAATGCTTACGGCTATCTTAAAGGCGAAATGGGTATTCACCGTCTTGTAAGAGTATCGCCTTTTGACTCATCAGGCAGGCGTCACACCTCATTTGCTTCTGTTGAGGTTATGCCGGAAATTGACGATGACGTTGACGTTGAAATCCGTGATGAAGATATCAAAATGGACGTTTACAGGGCGTCGGGTGCAGGCGGTCAGAAGGTTAATAAAACTTCTTCTGCCGTTCGCCTTACTCATATACCTACGGGCATTGTTGTATCGTGCCAGATTGAGCGAAGCCAGCACCAAAACCGTGAGGTTGCGATGCGTATGCTTAAATCAAAGCTTGTTGAAATCAAGGAAAGAGAAAACCTTGAAAGAATTGAAGATATTAAGGGCGACCAAAAGGAAATCGCTTGGGGAAGTCAAATCCGTTCCTACGTTTTTATGCCGTATACAATGGTTAAGGACCACAGAACGAATTTTGAAATGGGCAATATTACCGCTGTTATGGACGGCGACCTCGACGGTTTCATTAACGCTTACTTAAAAATGAAATCTGTTGAGGGAGTTGAATAATTTGGAGGCAATACTTGATATAACTGCATTTTCGGGCTTTACAATCAGGCTTGCGCTTGCTATTGTTTTGGGCTTTATCGTCGGCTTTGAGCGCCAATGGACAAAGCATCAGGCAGGAATACTGACTAATGTTATTGTGTGCGTAGGTGCTTATGCTTATACTGCGTTTTCATGTATGGCGCTTGGAAATGATAATGATACTACCCGTGTTGCGGCTCAGGTTGTAAGCGGTATCGGCTTTCTTGGCGCAGGTCTTATTATTCGTGACGGCACAAAAGTCAGCGGTCTTTCAACTGCTGCAACTATTTGGACAACTGCGGCTATCGGCATTTTGTGTACGCTTGACAATATTTATTATGCAGTGATTGTTGCTGCTGCAATAGTTATTGTTCATCTTGTTTTGCACCCGTTTTCAGATTATATCAACAAAAAGAGCCACTACAATAAGGACAGGCGAGACAGAGAAGAAACTATGTATAAAATTTCAATTTTATGCAAAGAAAGCTCAGAAATTGATATCCGTTCTCATTTGATTAAAACCATAAGAGAAAAAAATGACGTACTTTTACATAATCTTGAAAGTAACGACGAGGTAAACGGCGACGTCAAGATTAAGGCTTACATAACAACGGCAAAGAAAAATAATGATGTTGTTGAAAGTATAATCGTTCATATCGGCAAGGATGAGGGCATTATCTCTGCCGGTTGGAAAATTACCGAGTAATACCAAACATAATAAAAACCTCCCGGCTAAAAATAATGGCGGGAGGTTTTTTTATGAAAAAAATCATATTAACATTAAGTCTTGTGATTTGTGCGCTTTTGGTAATTTGGGGTTGCACAAAATCATCAAATAATAACGAAACGACAACTCAAACAAAAACGTCGACCTCAACCGTAACAACCGCAAAAGCCGAAACAACAGATAACGACACTACAAATGTTGCCGACACATCTGTTCAGGCAAATAATATGGGCGTTGACGGCTTAAGTACGGAAAAGGTTGTATGGGGTCCCGGCAGGGCGGAAAATCATCAGCAGCCGACAGACCCCGTAATGCTCAACTCTCAATACAAAAATCTCGGCGCACGCTTTATTCTTGATGATAAAAAATCAATTTGCCTAACCTTTGACGAGGGATATGAAAACGGCTTTACTCCTGCAATTTTAGATACGCTTAAGGAGAAAAAAGTTAAGGCAATTTTCTTTGTGACGTATGATTTTGCAAAGGATAATCCAAAGCTTATTAAGCGAATGATTGACGAGGGGCATATCGTCGGCAACCACACCTATCGCCACTACACAATGGACGAGGTTGACACAGCCACGGCTAAAGAGGAAATCACGTTTCTTCACAATTTTATTAAAAAGAATTTCAATTATGAAATGAAACTTTTCCGCTTCCCAAAGGGCGAATTTAGCCAAAGCACACTTGCGCTTGCCAAGGATTTGGGTTATAAAAGCGTATTTTGGAGCTTTGCTTATGCCGATTGGGATACCCAAAATCAGTCTGACGAAAAAACCGCTTTGAATGAGATTACAAAATATCTTCATCCGGGCGAAATAATGCTTCTCCACGCAGTCAGCAAAACAAATGCGTCAATTCTCGGCAACGTGATTGACGAAGCCCAAAAGCAGGGCTATAAATTCACAACGAATGTGTAAAAAATGTGCGAAAAACAAAAGGAAGTTGAGCAAAATCAACTTCCTTTTTTATATGGTCTATATCTTATTTATAAAGCGGACCGTAGGTCTTGCAAGCCGAATAGTCAGCTGCCTGAGTATCGTCTGTGCCGAATGCTGCCCAGCAATGAGGACGGAAAATTTCGCTTTCGTCAACATTATGCATATTTACAGGAATACGAAGCATTGAAGCAAGAGTGATAAGCTCACCGCCAACGTGACCGTAAACCGTTACGCCGTGGTTAGCGCCCCAATTAGCCATTACGCTGTAAACATCCTTGAATGCGCCCTTGCCTGTAAGAGTAGGTGCAAACCAAGTTGTAGGCCATGACGGGTCTGTACGCTTGTCGAGTGTTTCGTGGATATCGTCAGGCAAATCAACGGTGTAGCCCTCTGCAATTTGAAGAACAGGGCCGATTCCCTCAACAATATTAACTCTGAGCATAGTTACAGGCATTTCAGCTTTGCAACGGAAGTGTGAAGAAAATCCGCCGCCACGGAAATATTCATAGTTTGCTCTGCACCAATCGGTAGCGTTAAGGCAAGCTTTGATATCGTCGTTTGTCATTTCCCAGAAAGGCTTCATACAGCCGTTGCCGTCGGCATTCTTTGATGCGCCTGAGCCGTCAAGTGCGGTTGCGCCTGAGTTAATAAGGTGGATAAAGCCGTTCTTTGCAACACCCTCAGGCCTTTTGCCCGTTACTCTTTCGCAAGCGTCAGGGCTCCAATATGTACGAACGTCGTGGAAGCAAGGCGCAGTGTCGGAAACAAGCAAGCCGAGCATCATTGAAACGCCGTTTAATGTATCGTTTTCGGTAGCGAAAGGAGTAGGCATCTTCTTGCCGTTCCAGTCAAATGACGAAGCCATAATTGACTCTGTAAAGTCTGCGTTAGGAAGCCAGTCTGTCCAGTTTCTCTGTCCCTGGAAGCCTGCGGCAACTGCATTTTTGCCGAGTGCCTCCTCGTGCCAACCCATTTCGTCAAGCTTCTTGTTGCCGAAAAGAATGTCACGAACGATAAGCGTCATCTTAGTGATGAACTCCCAATCCTTGTCAGGGTCAACTACCTTAGACTTAGTGATAACCTCAGGTAAATCCTTGCCTGCATTTACGTCAAAGCCTTCCTTGCAGTTTTCCTTAATCCAAGCGTAAGCTTTGTCATATTCGTCATGGTCGTAAATACCGAGTGTGATTCTTCTGCAAATCTCTGTCATATCAACCCATTCAGGGCGAATACCGAGATATTTTTGGAAAAATGAAGCGTTACAGTATGCGCCGGCAATACCCATTGTTACGCCGCCGATATTAACGTATGATTTGTCCTTCATCCAGCCGACTGAAACAGCACATTTTGCAAAGCGGAGGATTTTTTCAGAAACGTCTGCCGGAATTTTGCTGTCGTCCTTTTCCTGAACGTCATGGCCGTAAATTGAGAAAGCGGGCATACCCTTTTGAGCATAAGCCGCCATAACTGCTGCAAGATAAACAGCACCCGGACGCTCTGTTGCATTAAGACCCCAAACTGCTTTAATGGTTTTCGGGTTCATATCGTATGTTTCCATGCCGTAGCACCAGCAAGGTGTAACAGAGAGAGTAGCAACAACATTTTCAGTTGAGAACTGCTCCTCACATTTAGCCGCTTCTGCGCCGCCGCCTATTGTGGTATTGCTTACTACGCACTGAACAGGTGTGCCGTCAGGGTAGCAAACATTTTCGCTGATAAGCTTTGCCGCAGCCTTTGCCATACCCATGGTTTGGTCCTCAAGGCTTTCACGAACTCCGCCCCATCTGCCGTCGATTACAGGGCGAATACCGATTTTTGGATATTTCATAAATCTTACTCCTTTAAAATTATTTATTCAGAATTTTCACAAATCTGTTGTAGTTGCTTGCAAAAGCGCCTGCATTTTCACTTTTGTATGTTGTAAGCTTTTCGCTTGATTTGATTATTTCTCTGCCCTCGTCAACATTCTTGATATCACCGAGTGCAATAAGCTGCAAAACGATATTGCCGAGTGCCGTTGCTTCGGTAGGGCCTGCAATAACGTCCATATTAAGGCTGTCGGCTGTCATTTGGCATAAAAAGCCGTCCTTGGTTCCGCCTCCGAGGAGATGAAGTACGTCAAATTTCTTTCCCGTATTTTCTTCAATCTGCTCAATTGCAAAGCGATATTTCATAGCAAGACTTTCGTAAATACATCTAATCATTGCACCGTCCGAGTTGGGCTTGCCTTGACCCGTTTTTTCGCAAAAAGCACAAATTTTTTCAGGCATATTGCCCGGTGCGGCAAAACTTGCGTCGTCAGGGTCAATGAAAAATTCAAAAGCCTTTGCCCCTCTTGCAAGCTGCTCCATATCGTTATATGAATATTGCTTGCCCTCGCTTTTGAAATTACGCCTGATTTCCTGAATAAGCCATAAGCCGCTTATGTTTTTAAGATAATTTATTTTGCCGTTTGCGCCAAGCTCGTTAGAAAGCTCGTCGTTCATACTTTTTTCATTCAGTATCGGCTCGTCATTTTCGCAACCGATAAGCGACCACGTTCCGCAGGAAAGAAAGGCAGGTGTTTCGCTTGGATTTGCAGGCATTGCACATACTGCGCACTGCGTATCGTGGCCGGCAACCTTTATAACCTTAATGCCCTTGTATTCTCCCGCTTGCGTTGCGCTTTTAACTATAGGCGGCAAAATGCTTTCGTTCTTTCCTGTTAAATTGAATACCTCTTTTTGCCATTTTACGTTTTCAAGGTCGAGCATTTGAGAGGTGGAAGCAATTGTTTGCTCCGCCGTTTTTGCACCGCAAAGAAAGTAAGCAAAAAGGTCCGGCATAAAGATAAAAGTGTCAGCATTGTTAATCTTCTCACTGCAAAGTTGAAAAAGAGTATTGATAGCCATAATTTGATTGCCTGTTAGCGAATAGAGCTTTTCATCAGGCATTTTTTCAAATGCTTTAGAAACCTCGTTTTTAGTTCTGTCGTCACGGTAGCAAACGGGCAGAGATATAAGCTTTCCGTCTTTATCAAGCATACCGTAGTCAACGCCCCACGTGTCAAACGCAAGGGAGTCAACATTTTCGCACATATCAATTGCTTTTTTAACTTCGTTTAACAGATAGTCAAAATCCCAACACAAAAGTCCGTCTTTTTCAACAAGATTATTGTCAAATCGGTGAACCTCATTGTAGCTTAGTTTACCGTTTTTATATTCAGCAAGAATTGCTCTGCCTGTTGACGCACCAAAGTCGAATGCTAATACTCGGCTCATACTTTGACTACTCCTTTTTTCAGCAAAACGTTAGCATAAATTGCCGTTTCGCCTGTTGCAATAATGAGATAAGCTTTCTTTGCTCTTTCGTAAAATGCAAAGCGCTCCGTCATTTCAATATCGTGATGCTCAGGCTCATATTTGTTTAAAAGCTTGTCATATTCAGCCCAAATTGCAGGGGTAGGGGTGTTGTCACCTTTTACAACTTCCATAAGCGCCACGGGCTTTTCGGTGTATGTATCAAGAGGAATGAGAGATAAAACGGCGTCAAGAATATCTGTTGTTGAATGGCCGTCTGCACGGATAACTATTGCATTTTTGCCAATACTTTCGCAAGGAAAATTGCCATCTGCAATAACAAGCTCGTCGCCGTGTCCCATTTCGCAAAGGGCCTTAAGAAGTTCGGGGGAAACGATAGGATTAATACCTTTAAGCATAATCAGTCCTCCTTTTTGTGAAGCATATCATCATCAGGGTTATATATTTTATATCCCGGATGACGTCCTGTAATTCTGTAATAGCTTCTAAGGTCAATAAGCTTTTGAATATTTTTCTCGTCAATATCGTGGCTTCCGCCGAGGATAACTGCGTTAATAGTTATTTTAGCCCAAAGTTCAAGGCTTTCCATACGGTAAAATGCCGTAATAACGTCACTGCCGACTGCGAGCGCACCGTGATTTTCAAGAAGCATTACATCGTGTTCTTCAAGGTAAGGCTCAATAGCGTCGGGCACTTCGGTTGTGGACGGAGTGCCGTACGGAGTAAGCGGAACAGCGCCGATTGCAGCAACATCCTCAATCATATTATACATATCCATTGCTTTGTGAGCCACGGCAAAGCCTGTTGCTCCGGGTGGGTGAGCATGGATAACGCTAATAACGTCATCCCTCTTATCGTAGCATCTTAGGTGCATTTTGATTTCGCTTGACGGACGAAGTCCCTCAGCTGCTTCAAGAACATTGCCCTTAGAGTCAATTCTGATGAGCTTGTCAGGTGTTATAAACGACTTGCTCATACCCGTAGGTGTTGCGAGGATTGTGCCGTCGTCAAGTTTTGCACTTACGTTGCCGTCATTAGCCGCAACCCAGCCGAGCTGCCACATTTTATGGCACACATCGCAAATTTGGTCTTTAATTACTTCAATATCCATAATTAATTCCTTTCGTAGTAAAAAATTAATATTTCTCTAATTTCAATTATACTGTTGATTTTTTGTGTGGGCAAGGTGTATAATGTGAAAAAGTAGGACAATATTGACTTTTTGATAAAACTATAACGTCTGAGGAAAAACTATGCGATATACAGGATATCAAGAAAATAAAAGCAGAGGTACATTCGGCTTTCCGATTCAGCTTTATTATGTTGATGTTAATCATCCGCAGTATGAAATGCCGTTTCATTGGCACATGGAATGTGAGCTTATATTGGTGCTTGCAGGCAAATTCCGTTTATCTGTCAACGGCGTAAGCTATACGCTTGAGGGAGGGCAAAGTGCATTTATTCCAAGTGAATTTATTCACGGCGGTACGCCTGAAAATTGTATTTATGAATGTGTTGTGTTTGATATGGAAAGCTTTCTTGCTCAATCGCCGCAGTGCATTGAAAAATATAACAATGCAATTGACAGCGGAGTTATAAGCGAAATGATATTTGAGCCTAAAAGTACGGCAGGCAAAATGGTTGATTCCCTTTTTGAAAATATGGAAAAGGAAAGTGTTGCCTATACGTTTGCCACAACGGGTCTTTTGTGGCAGCTTATAGGGTATATATTAGAACAAAAGTCACAAATTGCGCCGTCATCGCAAAATGCCGTATATCGCAAAAACAAGCAGATAAAAAAGGTACTTACAAAAATCAGAAACGATTATTCAAAACCGCTTACACTTGATGATTTAGCGGAGGAGGCACAGCTTAACAAGCAATATTTTTGCCGTGCGTTTAGGCAGGCAACAGGCAAAACTCCAATAGATTATCTTAATTATTACCGTATTGAATGCGCCGCAGAGCAGTTAAGTCTTTCTTATGTATCAATAACCGAAATAGCACTTTCGTGCGGTTTTAATGATTTGAGTTATTTTAATCGCCTTTTCAAGCGCAGTAAGGGCGTAACACCGAGTAATTACAGGAAAAGATTCAGATAAACCGATTATGCCTCCCTTGGAAAGGGAGGGGGACCGCATTTTGCGGTGGAGGGATTTATTAAAACAAAAAGCAGAAGTCAACTGACTTCTGCTTTTGTCATATGTTTTGATTTATTATTTAAGAAGCGAACGATACATTTTGATATATTCGTTTGCACTCTTGCCCCAGCTCATATCACATTCAAGCGCACGTTTAACAAGAACGTTCCAATCCTTGCTGTTATATGCGTCAACACCTCTGTAAATAGCGCCGAGCATATCGTATGCGTCATATGTTTTGAATGTAAATCCGTTGCCCTGTCCGTCACCGCAGTCGGTGATAGAGTCCTTAAGGCCGCCTGTTTCACGAACGATAGGCAGTGTGCCGTAGCGAAGCGCAACCATTTGCGAGAGTCCGCAAGGCTCGCTCTTGCTTGGCATAAGGAATAAATCTGCTCCTGCATAAATCTTTCTTGCAAGATCAGGCACAAAGCCGATAGTAATACCAACCTTGTCAGGGTACTTATCGTGGAGATAGCGGAAATAGTTTTCATATTCCCATTCACCGCTGCCAAGAACAACGTATTGAATGTTGCGCTCAAAAAGGCTCTTTTCAAGCACTTCTTTCATAAGGTCTACACCTTTGTGACCTACAAGTCTTGTAACAATGCCGACAACGGGAACGTCAGGGTCAACGTTCATACCCATCATTTTTTGAAGCTCGGCTTTGTTTTTAGCTTTGTTTGAAAAATCGTCTGCATTGTAGTTAGCCCAAATATCCTTATCGGTTTCAGGGTTGTAGTTATCTGTGTCAATACCGTTTAAAATGCCGCAAAGCTTCCAACTGCGCTGATTTAAAATAGGGTCAAGGCCGTAGCTATACCACGGATCAAGAATTTCCTTTGCATATGTAGGGGAAACGGTTGTGACTTTATTTGCACATTCAATGCCGGCTTTCATAAAGTTTACAAGGCCGTCATACATAATAAGATTGCTGTGCTCCGGCGCAATTCCGAGAACGTCGTTAAGAAGTTCATCGCCGTATTTGCCCTGATATTGAATATTGTGGATAGTGAAAACGGTTTTGATATTTTCATATCCCATTTTGTCAGCATAGTAGCAACTGTAGTAAAGCGGAGTTAATGCACTCTGCCAATCGTTGCAGTGAATGATATCGGGTTTCCAATCAATAGCAGGAATAATTTCAAGCACTGCTCTTGCAAAGAATGCAAAACGTTCGGCATCGTCATAATGGCCGTAAATTCCGTCACGTTTGAAATAATATTGGTTGTCAAGGAAATAGTAAATGACGCCGTTTGCCTTGGCTTCAAATATTCCGCAATATTGACGGCGCCAAGAAACAGGAACGGAAATAGAAGTGATAAACTTCATTTGATCTTTAAATTCCTGCTTGATTCCGTCATAAAGCGGCATAACAACACGGCAACCTATAAGTCTTTTGCGAAGTGCTACAGGAAGTGAGCCCGCAACATCTCCCAATCCACCCGAAGCCATAAACGGAAGTGCTTCGGAAGCAACATATAATACTTTCATTTTTTATTCCTCCAAAATTAGACCTTTGTGTTTTTAACAAGGCAAACAGGAAATGTTTCGGCACCTGAAAGCTCGGCAGAACTTCTTATGCTTACATTCTTATCCGTAATTACGCAGTTTACCTTTGAATTTTCGCCGACAACGGTATCCTGCATAAGAATGGAATTTTTAACCACTGCGCCTTTTTCAACCTTGACGCCTTTGAAAATAATGCAATTTTCAACCTGGCCGTCAATAATACAGCCGTCAGCTACAAGTGAATTTTTAGTTGCAGATTCAGGGCCGTAAAGGGTAGGCATATCGTCACGTTCTTTTGTTGAAATAGGGGATGAGAAAAGCTTATCTCTGTTTTCCTTTTCAAGAAGCGACATAGAAATTTTATAGTAGCTTTGAATTGAATCGATTGTGCCGACAAAGCTGTCAGTCGCATCAAAAGCGTGAATATTAAGGTTTTTAACATTTGCCATAACGATATTTCTTTGAAAAGAAATTTCATTTTTGGAATGAGCGGTCTGAATAAGAGTTTCAAGAAGATATTTCTTCATAATCATAATGTTACACGAGTAAAACACCTCGTCGTCAACATCACGGTCAAGGCTCATTTCTGTAATTTTGCCGTTTTCATCTACCTTGTCAAAGCAAAGAACAGAGCCTATGTTTTTAGGCATTTTGCTTTTTACGCCAACGATTGTGATATCTGCTCCGCTCTTTTCGTGAGCATCAAAAAGTTTAGAATAATCAATATTTACAATATTGTTGCAATCAGTCATCAAAACATAAGTTTGATGAGATTGATGAAGAAAATTCATATTGCCGAATATGGCGTCGATACGATTTCCCCAAATGCTTGTGCTTCCTGCCGAAAACGGAGGGAGCAAGAAAAGGCCGTCGCTCTTTCTGCTTAAATCCCAAGGCTTGCCTGTGCCGATATGGTCCATAAGAGAGCGGAAGTTTGCATTTGTTACAACGCCTATTTTGGTAACTCCGCTTTCAACAAGGTTTGAAAGAGGGAAGTCGATTAAACGAAAGCGTGAGCAAAAAGGAACAGAACCCATAGTTCTCATTGCCGTAAGCGAATCAAGAGCCTCTTCGTGAATGTTTGCAAATATCATACCAAGTACTGATTTTCCGTTCATCGCTTATACCTCCTCTCCTGCTTTAACCATTACCCCGGGGGCAATGTGAGTTCCCGTTTTTATTGTTGCGCCAGAACCGATAACTGCAATGCCCCAATTTTCCGGCTTTTCAAGAAGTTCGGGGATTTCGCCGACCTTAGCGTCAGGCTCAATTACTGCGTCCTCGGCAACTATTGAATAATAAACCTTTGCGCCTTTTTTGATTTTTGCGCCCGGCATAATAACGCTGTATCTTACGTCTGCGCCCTTTTCAACAACGCAGTTCGGAGAAACAACAGAGTAATCAACGTCACCCTCAATTTCGCATCCCTCGCTGACGGACGAATTTTCAACAACGGCATCTTTGCCTATGTAGTGCGGCGGCGCCATAGGATTTCTTGAGTAAATCCTCCAGCTTGTGTCGCTCAAATCAAGGTCAACATTAGGATTGATAATATCAAGGTTTGCCTCCCAAAGAGAGTCAATTGTTCCGACATCCTTCCAATATCCCGCAAACGGAAAGGCAAAAAGTCTTTCGCCTGCCTCAAGCATTGTAGGAATTATATTTTTACCGAAGTCGTTAGCCGAACCTTCTGTGTTTTCATCCTGAATAAGATATTTCTTTAGCTTATCCCAACTGAATACGTAAACGCCCATTGAAGCCTTGTTGCTTTTTGGCTCTTTCGGCTTTTCGGCAAATTCATAAATTCTGTCGTCATCATTTGTTGCAAGAATTCCGAAACGTGATGCCTCCTCCCACGGAACTTCAAGAACTGCGATTGTGCAGTCCGCATTGTTCTTTTTGTGGAAATCAACCATCTTTGCGTAATTCATTTTATAAATATGGTCGCCGGAAAGGATTACAACATATTCGGGATCGTATTTTTCGATAAAATTAATGTTTTGGTAAATTGCGTTTGCAGTACCCTTGTACCATTCTGCGCCGCCGATAGCCTCGTACGGTGACAAAATGTGAATACCTCCGTTTTGCCTGTCTAAATCCCAAGGCTGTCCGTTTCCGAGATAGTCGTTTAGCTCAAGCGGCTGATACTGGGTAAGAACGCCTACGGTATAGATACCGCTGTTTACACAGTTTGACAAAGGAAAGTCAATAATTCTGTAATTGCCGCCGTAAGGAACGGCAGGCTTAGCGATATTTTTTGTAAGTACACCGAGACGGCTGCCCTGCCCTCCTGCAAGGAGCATTGCTACAACTTCTGTTTTTTGTGCCATTTCATTTCTCCTTTATTTGTTCTTTTTATTAGAAAGCGCCGATTTGACGGCCTTTTTTGCTTTTTTAACAGGCTCATCCTTTTTATTTTTAGGTTTTTCCGCCTTAGGTTCAGCCTTAGAAATTTTCTTTTTTTCTTCTTTTATATCTTTACTTTCGGCAATGGGCTTTGCTTCCTTTTTAGGTTTTGCATTTTCAAGCTTTTTTGCCTTTGTGCCGTTTTCCTTAGCCTTTGATTTTGAAGGCTTTTTGGCAACTCTTTCAAGATAAATGCCCGAAAGACCCGAAAGCTTTAAGCCGATGCTTTGCTCAAAGCCGTGCATAGCTTTTTTCTTGGTCTTGTATGCGGGGTGCTTTGCAATTGTTGAGCCGCCGAACTGCTCAAGCGAGGTGTCAAGTACAACTTTGTAGCTGCCTTCGTTTGGAACGCCGATTCTGTATTCGTCAAAGCTGTTAGGCGTGAAATTAAATATTGCAATAATTTCATTGCCTTTTTTGTCAATTCTTCTAAAGGCGATTACGCTGTTTGCATTGTCCTCACTGGAAATCCATTGGAAGCCGTCCCAGCTGTAATCAATTTGCCAAAGAGCAGGCGTGTCTTTATAAAGTTTATTAAGCGTTTTGGAAAATCCAAGCATCTTCCTGTGCATTTCATAGTCAAGAAGGAGCCAATCAAGCCCTTGCTTATAGTTCCATTCAATAAATTGACCGAATTCACTGCCCATAAACAAAAGCTTTTTGCCGGGATGAGCAAACATATATGCAAGAAACAGCCTTAATCCGTCGAATTTCATTTCATATTCACCGGGCATTTTGTTTATAAGGCTGCATTTTCCGTGTACTACTTCGTCGTGGCTGATAGGCAAAATGAAGTTTTCGCTGAATGCATAATAAAAGCTGAATGTAATGCAGTTGTGGTTGCCTTTTCTGAAAAGCGGGTCGAGCGAAATGTATCTGAGCATATCGTTCATCCAGCCCATATTCCACTTGAAATTAAAGCCTAAGCCGCCGATATTTGTCGGCATTGTAATCATAGGCCAAGCGGTCGATTCCTCGGCAATCATCATAACCTCAGGATGCTCTTTGAACATTGCGCAGTTAAGCTCCTTGAAAAATTCAACCGCTTCAAGATTTTCTCTTCCGCCGTTTTTGTTCGGAATCCATTCGCCGTCCTCACGTCCGTAATCGAGATAAAGCATTGATGCAACTGCGTCAACCCTAAGCCCATCAAAATGGAAATTGTCAACCCAATACATTGCAGAGGAAATAAGGAAAGATTTAACCTCGTTTTTGCCGTAGTCAAATACTCTTGTGCCCCATTCCTTATGTTCGCCTTTTCTCATATCGGAGTATTCATACGTGCATTCTCCGTCAAATTCATAAAGACCGTAAGCGTCTTTAGGGAAGTGAGCCGGTACCCAGTCAAGTATTACTCCGATTCCGGCTTCGTGGCAAGCGTCAACAAAATACATAAGGTCGTCAGGCGTTCCGTAGCGTGAAGTCGGAGCAAAGTATCCTGTAACCTGATATCCCCATGAGCCGTCAAAAGGATATTCCATAATCGGCATCATTTCAATATGAGTGTATCCCATATCTTTCACGTAAGGCACAAGTTCCTCTGCCATTTGCCTGTATGACAAGAAATCGCCGTTTTCGTGCCTTTTCCAGCTGCCAAAATGAATTTCGTAAATATTAACGGGCTTTTCAAGAATATTGCCCGAATTTGCCTTTTTCCAAGTTGAATCATTCCAGCGGTATTTGCCTGTTTCGTAAACCTTTGATGCCGTGCCCGGTCTTGTTTCTGCGTGGAAAGCATAAGGGTCGGCTTTCATAATAACGTTGCCGTCTTTCGTCGTAATGGCATATTTATAGCAATCGTAAATCTTTACGTTGTCGATTTTAGCTTCAAAAATACCGTCGCTGATTTTTTTCATAACGTCGGCGCTTTCGTTCCAATCGTTAAAATCACCGACTGTTGACACGCTTTGAGCATGAGGCGCCCAAACACGAAATGCAAATGTATCTCCCTTAATTCTATGACAGCCGAAAAATTCGTATGCCTTATAATTTTTTCCGCTGTGAAAGATATACAAAGGGAATTCATAATCTTTGTCTAATTTTGCCAAAATTTCATCTCCTTTATTTTATTGAAAAGCGTCAAAAACAATATTTTGGCGCTATTATAATTTCTATATAAGCATATCATATCACCTTTACAACAAATAATCAAGCAGTTTTTGGTTACTTTGTTACAAAAAAAAGTTAAAAATTTTTAAAATCTGTGTAAAATGTTAGAAATGTATAATAATCCAAGAAATAATATTCAGCCAATTTTAACAATAAATACCGCCTGTGCATATCTCTATTTTGTATAATAAAAGTTAGTTTTTTCTATTGTATAATAAGTATTATATATGGTATAATGCTTTTGTCAGATATTTGTTAGCAGAGGTGGAGAGTATGCGTGAGATTTTGGTTGCATATCCGTCAAAGGATACTGCGCTTAAATTGCGCTCTCTTCTTGAGGGTGAGGGCTACGACGTGCCGTATGTTTGCGCAACGGGAGCAAGCGTGTTGAGCATCGCTCAGGATATGAGCGAAGGCGTTATAGTTTGCGCCGAAGGTCTAAGGGATATGACGGCGGGTAATATTGCCGAGCATCTTCCCCCGGGGTTTGATATTGTTGCGTTTACACGTGGGGATACGGACAGCTTTATGAGTAACCTTATTTATCTTCCTTTGCCGGTTGACAGGCAGGAGTTTTTAAATACGGTCGGCGTACTTGTAAACAGCGTTTCAAGCTTTACCAAGCGAAGCGTCAGCGACGAGGACGTTATATCAAAGGCTAAGCTTATTCTCAAAGAAACCAACGGCTTTTCAGAACTTCAGGCGCATAAATATCTCCAGCGTGAAAGTATGAAAATGGGCAAGAGAATTGCAGTGCTTGCTCAGGAAATAATTAACGATTTTATGTAGTACATATTTTATTGCAAGCTTTATTGCGATTAATTTTGAAACGGACTGATTTTATGAAATTTACTAAGATGCACGGTTGCGGCAATGATTATATATACATTGATTGCACTGAAGAATTTGTCGAAAATGAGGAAAAGGCGGCAATTATTTTATCTGACCGTCATTTCGGTATCGGCGGCGATGGAATAATTCTTATCAAAAAAGGCACAAAGGCTGATTTTGAAATGGTTATGTATAATGCAGACGGCTCAAGAGGTGCAATGTGCGGCAACGGAATAAGATGCGTTGCAAAATATTGCTACGACCATAAGCTTACCGATAAAACTACGTTTACTATTGAGTCAATGGGCGCAGTTAAATATATTGACGTTAATGTTGAAAACGGCGAGGTTAAAAGCGCAAAGGTTGATATGGGTAAGCCGTCGCTTAAAGCAAGCGACATTCCTGTTAATGTAAGCAGCGATAAAGCGATTGACGAGCCGATTAAAATTCTTGACAGGGAATTTAAAATGACCTGCGTTTCTATGGGAAATCCTCATGCTGTTATGTTTATTGACGAGCATCCAAAGGATTTCGACCTTGAAAAATACGGCAAAGTCTGCGAGGGAAATACGAATGTTTTTCCTGACAGAGTTAATGCAGAATTTGCAAAAATAATTGACAGGAATAATATAGAAATGCGAGTTTATGAGCGTGGCTCCGGCGAAACGCTTGCTTGCGGAACAGGCTCCTGCGCTACTGCCGTTGCCGCAATCACTTTAGGGCTTTGCGATAATGACGTTACCGTACACCTTTTGGGCGGCGATCTTGATATAAGCTGGAGCGGCGATGTAAACGACAGTGTATTTATGACCGGGCCTGCAAAGGAAGTATTTACGGGCGAAGTCGATTTGAATAAATTTGATTAATATTTGTATTAAATGGAGGTTTAAAATAATATGAAGATTAATGAGAACTTTTTGAAGATTGAGTCAAGCTATCTTTTCTCAACTGTTGCCAAGAAGCAGAGAGAGTATCAAGCTGCTCACCCTGAGGCAGACGTTATTCGTCTTTCAATCGGTGATGTAACAAAGCCGCTTGCTCCTGCTGTTATTAAAGCTATGCACAAGGCAGTTGACGAAATGGCAGACGAGGCTACATTCAGGGGCTATCCGCCTGAGTACGGTTATGATTTTATTCTTGACGCTATTCAAAAGCATGATTATACAGGCAGAGGAATTGACATTGCCAAGGACGAAATTTTCCTTTCAGACGGCGCTAAGAGCGACTGCGGAAATATCGGAGATATCTTTGCTGTTGACAATAAGGTTGCTATTTGCGACCCTGTTTATCCTGTGTATGTTGATACAAACGTTATGGCAGGCAGAAGCGGAGATAAAGACGAAAACGGACTTTGGTCAAACATTATCTATATGCCTTGCACCGCTGAAAATAATTTTACACCTGATCTTCCTAAGGAGGTTCCAGATGTAATTTATCTTTGCTTCCCTAATAACCCTACGGGTATGGTTGCTACTAAGGAGCAGCTTAAGAAGTGGGTTGATTATGCAAACGAGCATCATTCTCTTATCCTTTTTGACTCTGCTTATGAGGCATTTGTTGTTGAGGAGGGTATTCCAAAGTCAATTTATGAAATTGAAGGCGCAAAGACATGTGCTATCGAGCTTCGCTCATTCTCTAAGACAGCCGGCTTTACGGGTATGCGTTGCGGATATACGGTAGTTCCTAAGGAACTCGTATTTAACGGCACGAGCCTTAATCCGCTTTGGGCAAGACGTCAGGCTACTAAGTTCAACGGTGTATCATATATCACTCAAAGAGCTGCAGAGGCTATTTATACAGAAGAAGGACAGAAAGAAATTAAAGAAACACTTGCTTATTATCAAAAGAATGCAAGAGTTATTTATGACGGACTTTGCGATGCAGGCTTTGAGTGTTACGGCGGTGTAAATTCACCTTATGTTTGGCTCAGAGTTCCTGAAGGTTACACCTCTTGGGAGTTCTTTGACGAACTTCTTGAAAAGTGCCAGGTAGTAGGCACACCGGGTTCAGGCTTCGGCCCGGCAGGTGAAGGCTACTTCCGTTTAACCTCATTCGGCAATGACGAAAAAACGGTTGAGGCTATCGAAAGAATTAAAAAGGCTTACAAGAAATAATTTGATTTTTTAATTATTTATATAACCTACGGGCAGGAAAAACGGTTTCTTGCCCTCGGGATTTTTAAAATAAAGGAGATATTTAAATATGGAAAAGACTGAACAGCTTTATGAAGGCAAGGCAAAAAAGGTTTGGGCAACAGATGACCCTGAAATCGTAATCGTTGATTATAAGGATGATGCAACAGCATTCAACGGCCTTAAAAAGGGCACTATCGTAGGTAAGGGTGTTGTAAACAATAAGATGTCTAACTATCTTATGCAGCTTCTTGAAAAGCACGGTGTTCCGACCCATTTTGTTAAGGAACTTTCAGACAGGGAAACAGCAGTAAAGAAGGTTAAAATTGTTCCGCTTGAGGTTATTATCCGTAACCGTGCAGCAGGCTCAATCTGCAAAAGACTCGGTCTTGAAGAGGGTATGGATTTTGTTCGCCCATCAATCGAATTTTCATATAAAGACGATGACCTCGGCGACCCGCTTATCAACAGCTATCACGCTATTTCCTGCGGTTTTGCAACTCAGGAGGATGTTGACACAATTAAAAAGTATGCTTTCAAGGTAAACGAAGTTTTAAAAGAATATTTCCTTTCAATCGGCGTTGAACTTATCGACTTTAAGCTTGAATTCGGTAAAACATCAGACGGTACTATTGTTCTTGCTGACGAAATCAGCCCTGACACCTGCCGTTTTTGGGACAGCAAAACTCACGAAAAGCTTGATAAGGACCGTTTCCGTCGTGACCTCGGCGGTGTAGAAGACGCTTATGCAGAAATGATGAAGAGAGTAGGACTTGACTAATGCCAAACGATACATATAATTCACCCTTTAATGCACGCTATGCATCAAAGGAAATGCAATATATCTATTCACCCGATTTTAAGTTCAAAACTTGGAGAAAGCTTTGGATTGCACTTGCAGAGGCTGAAAAGGAACTTGGGCTTGATATCACTCAGGAGCAAATTGACGAGCTTAAGGCAAATGCCGATAATATCAATTATGATGTTGCAAGAGAGTATGAAAAGAAGTTTCGCCACGATGTAATGAGCCACGTTCACGCTTACGGCGAGCAGTGCCCAAAGGCTAAGCCTATCATTCATCTCGGTGCAACAAGTTGCTATGTTGGCGATAATACAGATGTAATCACGATGCGTGAGGCACTTTTGCTTATCAAGAAAAAGCTTGTTAACGCAATTGCATCTGTTTCTAAATTTGCTGATGAATATAAGGATATGCCTTGCCTCGGCTTTACTCATTTCCAGCCGGCACAGCCAACTACCGTCGGCAAAAGAGCCACCCTTTGGCTTATGGATTTGGTAATGGATTATGAGGAAATTTGCCATGTTATTGACAGCCTTATGCTTTTAGGCTCTAAGGGCACAACGGGTACTCAGGCATCATTCCTTGAACTTTTTGACGGCGACCATAATAAATGTAAGGAGCTTGACCGTAAAATTGCGGAAAAGATGAATTTTAAATCCTGCTTCCCTGTAAGCGGTCAAACCTATGCAAGAAAGCTTGATACCATAGTTTGCAACTGCCTTGGCCTTATTGCTCAGTCATGCTGTAAGTTTTCAAACGATTTGAGACTTCTCCAAAATCTTAAGGAAATTGAGGAGCCGTTTGAGAAAAATCAAATAGGTTCATCCGCAATGGCGTATAAGCGCAATCCTATGAGAAGCGAAAGAATTGCATCTCTTTCACGTTACGTTATGATTGATACGCTCAATCCTGCATGGACTGCATCTGCACAATGGTTTGAAAGAACACTTGACGATTCGGCTAATAAGCGTGTTTCAATTGCAGAGGCATTTCTTGCAACAGACGGTATTCTTGATTTATATATCAATGTAACTTCAGGACTTGTTGTATATCCTAAGGTAATAGAGTCAAGACTTATGAGTGAACTTCCGTTTATGGCAACTGAAAACATTATGATGGACGCAGTTAAAAAAGGCGGCGACAGGCAGGAATTGCACGAGAAAATTCGTCAGCATTCAATGGCGGCAGGCGCTGTTGTTAAGGTTGAGGGCGGAAAAAATGACCTTGTTGACCGCATTGCGGCTGACCCTGCGTTTATGACAACGAAGGAGGAAATCTTGGCTATTCTCAAGCCTGCCAATTTTGTGGGCAGAGCGCCTGAGCAGACGGCTGATTTCTTAAACGAGGTTATTAAGCCTATCCTTGATAAGGAAAAAGACCTTATCGGAATCGACGTTGAAATTAATGTATAATATAGTAATAATATAGTAAATTAGTTAAGTGAAAATAATCTTTTGCTCGGTAATTTTTGGTAAAATGCAAAAAATATCCCTGAATTTTGATTGTTTTCACTTAATTTTTACTAATTTTCAAGAAAAATCATCATCTAATTTATACAATTATACAAAAAAATTAAAAAGAATTGCCAAGTGTATTGACAAATAGTATTGTAGTGATATACTAATTGTAATAATTTAGAAAGGGTAGTTTGTATGGACGAATTTCAAAAGGAAGAAGAGTTCCTTTTTGAAGAAAACGAAGAAAATATCGTAATCAAATATAAGCTTCTGCGCAGTTTGATTATTAAACATTATAATCGAGGATGCAAATATCTTGAAATTGCAAAGGTCGTTTGCGCAGCATTTTTCTTGATTTTTACGGCGGTAGGTCTTGCAGTTTGCTCAAACGGGGGCAGTAAGTCATTCTGGCTTGTGTTGTGGATAATCTTAATTTTCGTGCTTGTCAATATCTTTCTGATTACCGATTATTGCAAATATCTTGTGAAATCAAAAGTTATTCCGTATCTTGAGGACGATAATCAAATAGAGTTCGGCGAGTATTCGATTTTTTCTGACGATGAGGAAGAGGACGAGGATTACAAAGAATTTGAAAAAGAGCAGCAGGAGAAAAAACTGATAAAACAGCTCAAAAAGGAACAGAAGAAAAAGATTAAGGAAAATAAACGTAAGAATGGGAGGGCGAAAAAGTGAAAAATATATTTAAGATATATAAGCGAGATTTAAAGAAAATTTTTACTAATTCTATGGCGATTATTCTTGCGGTCGGTATTGCAGTTTTGCCGTCTCTTTACGCTTGGTTTAATATTTATGCCAACTGGGACCCTTATGGCCCCGCAAGTACAGGCAATATGAAAGTGGCTGTTGTTATTAATGACGAGGGCTACGAATTTAAAGGAGTAGAAATTAACGTCGGTGACCAAATTAAAAGTAATTTGAAAGCCAACGATATGATAGATTGGCAGTTCGTTTCTAAAGAAAGGGCGGTAAACGGAATTGAGGCGGGCGATTATTATGCCGGTATTGAAATTCCAAAAGGCTTCAGTAAATCGCTTACAAGTATTATGACTAAAAACTTTAAGCAGCCTAAAATCACCTATTATGCAAACGAAAAGAAAAACGCAATTGCCACAAAGATTACCGATAAGGTAGTTCAAACAATTCAAACAGAGGTTAACGAGTCGTTTGTCACAACCGTAATTAACCTTGTAAATAAGCTTTTGGGTACTGTTATTGAGCAGGGAAAGAAGGAAGGAACAAATATATTCCAAAATCTTCAAAATCAAATTGATTCCGCTCAGTCGGCAGTAAAATCGGTTGAAAAAACAATTGATGGGTTTGAGGGCGTTATGGAAGTTGCGCAAGACCTTAACAAATCATTGAGCAAAACCGACCTCAGTGCGATTTTGGGTGACACAAAGACTGTTGTCAGCGATACAGAAGATGCAATTAAGGTTGCAGAAAGCAGTGTTGACGCTGTTACCTCATCTGTCGGTGACGTGCTTAAATCGTCAAGCAAGAAGCTTGCAAATTCGGCAAACAATCTTAAAAAAATAAATGATACAAATTCTGATAAGGCGCAGGCAGAAATCAAGTCTGTTCTTGCAGAGTGTGCGCAGGCAAGAAAGGAACTTCAGGCAATTGTGCCGGCTCTTGAAAAGGTAAATGATAATTTGCCAAAGCCGCTTAGTTCGGTCAAAGCACTTATAAAGGTGCTCAACACCGCAGATTCAAGGCTCGGCGGTGTTGAAAATGAACTCAATAAAATTCTTAAAGGTGATACTTCTAAGAAAATCAGCGACGTTGCTGATAAGCTTATATCCGTATCAACTACGCTTGATTCAAGTCTTTCAACATACACCAAGGAAGTTAAGCCTCAGCTTGACAAAACGGTTGACAGCCTTCTTGATGTGCTTTTTGACGTATCTAATCTTTTGACTACCATTGAAAATCAGTCACCTCAGCTTAATACGCTTGTTAAATCTCTTAATGGTTCGATTGAGGCAGGCGACGATCTTTTGACTTCGCTCCATTCTCTTATCAGCAATTGTGCAAAGCAACTTGAAAATCTTTCAAAGAAGCTTGACGGTTTGGGCGACAGCGAGATTGTTAATACCCTTATGAATTTGACTGAGGGTAATTCAGACGATCTCGGCTCTTTCATTGCCTGTCCGGTAAAGGTTAATACCGATAAGATTTACGGCATTGATAATTACGGCTCAGCAATGGCGCCGTTTTACAGTACCCTTGCACTTTGGGTTGGCGCAATTATTCTTGTGGCTCTTATTAAACCTAATGTTGCAAATAAAAAAGAAATCGGCAACATTAAGCCGAGGGAGGAATATTTCGGCAGGTCACTTATATTCCTTACAATATCGCTCGTTCAAGGGCTTATTATTTGCCTTGGGGACCTCTATTTCTTAAAGATACAGTGTTATCACCCGGTTAAGTTTATTTTTGCCGGCTTATGCGCTTCATTTGTATTTACGTTCTTTATTTATTCACTTGTTGCCGCTTGGGGTGATATCGGCAAGGCAGTTGCGGTTATTATGCTTGTTGTTCAGCTTGGCGGCTGCGGCGGTACATTCCCGATTGATGTAACACCCGCATTCTTTAGGGCAATCAACCCTTATTTGCCGTACACTTTTGTTATTGATGCACTCAGAGAATGTGTTTGCGGCACCTACGGCAATAATTATTGGATTTGTCTCGGTAAGCTTTTTGTTTACTTCTTTATCGGACTTCTTATCGGTACACTCTTCAGATATCTTTTCCGCAAGCCGATGCGCTTCTTTGAGAAGAAAGTCGAAGAAACCGGACTTTTATAAAAATATAAAAGACATTCGCTTTTATTTGCGAATGTCTTTTTTGTGGAAATACGGCAGATTTAATATTAAAATATACTTTACTTTATACATAAACAATGCTATACTTTAACGGTAATGAAAACAGAGAGGTAATACTATGCATCAGGACGTTGAACAGATACTTGTAACCGAGGAAGAACTTAATAAAATTGCACATCGCTTGGCATCTCAGATTACGAAAGACTATGAAGGCAAGAAGCTTTTGCTTATAGGTGTTCTTAAAGGCTCAATTTACTTTTTTACCGACCTTTCAAGATATATTGACCTGCCGTGTAATATTGATTTTATTCAGGCTTCAAGCTATGGCTCAGGCACTGTTTCAAGCGGCAATATCAATATTATCAAGGATGTTGCAGATGATTTGACGGGATTTGATGTTTTGCTTGTGGAGGATATTCTTGATACGGGCAACACGCTTAAATATATTCACGATATGCTTTCTAAGCGTAATCCCGAATCTATAGGAGTTGTTACCCTTCTTGATAAGCCGGCAAGGCGTATCGCCGATATCAAGGCTGACTATGTAGGTACTGACGTGCCTGACGCTTTCGTTGTAGGCTACGGTCTGGATTATGACCAGTATTATCGTAATTTGCCGTATATCGGTGTGCTTAAAAAGAGCATATACGAAAAATAATTGAATTTCTCAAATTGAATAACAGACGGTTTTCTCCTTTGCGAGAAATTAAAAGGGAATTGGGTTAGACTCCCAAGCAACAGCCATTACCGTATTTGATGAAGAAAAATCATCAGCCATTGGGAAACCGAGAAGGCGATTTTTTAAGCAATGCTATATCATAAGTCGGGAGACCTGCCGCAAACTTAAATTCAGCTTTTGGGCAAGGGAAAGCAATGATTTAAAAGTCCGTACTATTATTGTATCTTTTCCTCTGTCCTAAGCGACGGAGGATTTTTTTATGCGTAAATATTTATGCGTTTTAATATCAATAATTTTATGCCTGACGGTGTTTTGCGCTTGCTCAAACAGCAAAACTGCCAACGTGGCAGGAAGTACAAACATTACTTCATCAACTTCGAGTGAACAAACGACAGACACAGAAGAAGTAACTGTAACGGCAAATGAGGTTCAAACCACACAAAAAAAAGATAAAAAAGCAACCGAAAAAGGCGAAAAGGCTTCGACTGCCGCTAAATCTGTTTCAGAAAAAGACGATAAAAAAACTACCGACGCCTCAAAAAAGTCGAACAGCAAGTCAAAAAGTAATTCTAAATCAAAAAGCCATACAGAAGCTAAAAAGAAGTATGCTAAAGAAAAAGAGTCTGCCGCAGGCTCTAAGGGCGAAAAGCCGAAAACAACTTTGCAAAAAGAGAATGACGATAAGGTTACTCAAACCACCTCGTCCGAGATTAACTGTTCAATCACGATTGAATGTAAGTCCATTCTCAATAATATGGACGACTTAAAAAAAGGTCACGAAAGCTACGTTCCAAAAAACGGAATTATGCTTGATAATTATAAAACCACGCTTAAAAGCAAGAGCACAGTTTATGATTTGCTTAAAAAAGCGTGCAATGATAAAGGCATAACCTATACTGCAAAGGATACTATGTATAGTGTTTATATCGTGGGAATAAATAATATTGATGAAAAGGATTGCGGAAAAGACAGCGGCTGGATGTATACTGTCAATGGAAGCTATCCTAACGTAAGCGTAGATTCAAAAAAGCTTAAAGACGGTGATAAGGTTGTATTTACATACACCTGTTCATATAAAAAATAATTTCATATTAGGAGGTTAATAAATATGAAAAAATTAATTTCAGTTACACTTGCAATTTGCGTTGCTTTGACTTCTCTTTTCACAGGGATTTATGCAATGGCAGACAGCAAGGTAACAAGCAGTGACGTTAAAACAAAAATTAATGAAAGCGCAATATATCTTATGTCTGTTAAAAAGACAGGCTTTACTGTTGATAATGCAGGCAGCCTCAACTCATTTATACGTGCAGGCGTAAATATGAGCGACTATAAGGCTGAGTTTGCAAAGAGCGTTAAGGAAAATCTTGACTCAAACGGCGGCAAGATTCAATCAACTGTAGGATATGACGCAAATAACAACTGGGCTCCTATCAAAGGCGAGTCTGCAGGTGTTTATGCAAACGTTATTTTAGTGCTTGACGGCTTGGGCTATAATGCAAAGAGCTTTGAGGGTTATAATATTGTATCTGCATTTGAAAATGTTAAACTTGTTAAGGATAACGAAAATCAATATCTTTTCTCTTCAATCTTTACTGTAGCAAATAAATACGGTCTTAAGGATTATCTCAAGAAGGCTCAAAACTTCCTTGTAAATAATTACTATGAGTTTGGCACAGGCTCAACATATTATACCAGCACAGATAGCACATCTCAGTTTGTAATCGCTGTTGCGCCGTATGCAGGCTATCAGTCATTTGTAGATGATGCACTTGCATCAATTGAAAACTTCAAGAAAGACGGCGGCTATCTTTATAATTTTGACAACACCTACGGTGAGCCAAAGGTAAATGCCGATTCAACGGCTCTTGCGCTTGCCGCTTATTCTGTTGCAAATAATCTTGACAAGGCACAGAAGATTTACAGTGAGCTTTCTGCATTTGAATGTAAAGACACAAAGGGTGCTTACTATTACACTGCTGACGATAAAAGCGAAAATGCAACTGCAACGGCAGACGCACTCACAGGTCTTATGTATTTCTATGATGCACTCAAGGCTAAAGAGGCTTATGACGCAACTACTACAACAACTACTACTGCTCCTTCAACAACAAAGCCGACAACTAAGAAGGCTACAACATACGCTAAGGACGGCAGCTATGTAAATAAAAAGCAAAAGAAAGTTTCAATCAAGAAGCTTAAAAAGGCAAGAAAAGGCTTTAAGGCAAGCTGGAAAAAGGTAACAGGCGTATCAGGCTATCAAATCCAAATTTCAACTTCAAAGAAGTTTTCAAGAGAAACTTCAACCTATTCTATTAAGGGCAACAAGAAAACTTCTAAGTCATTTAAGGGCTTAAAGGCTAAAAAGACTTACTATGTTCGTGTTCGTACTTATAAGAATGCAAAGGTAAACGGCAAGAGTGTTAAGGTATACTCATCTTGGTCTAAAATCAAATCTGTTAAGACAAAGTAAGTGTTATATCGTAGGGGCGACCATTGGTCGCCCTCAAACTTTAAAAACCCTGCTTCAGCTTTCGCTGAAACAGGGTTTTATTTTGTTATATTTTAACTATTTTACTGTAACATTCTTTGCCTGAATAAATGTGCCTTTGCCGCCGTCTGTTGTAATCTCAACGGTGTCGCCTTTATTTACAAGCATTACCTCCATACAGTCGCCTACGTTAATGTAATAATATTTTCCGTCAACCTTAAGGTAATAAACAGAATTGCCGTCGTTTACACTTGTTTTGATATCTTCAACCGTGCCTGTAACTGTGCCCTTTGCGGTTTCCTTACTTGGCTTGGTTGTTGTTTCGTTTTCGGTATTATTTGCATTATCATTTGCATTATCGTTTGCATTGTTATCGTCTGTGATATCTGCGTTGTTCGACTCGCTTATCTTGCTTTCGTCAACAATTATGTTTGATTTGTCAACATTGTCTGCAATGCCCTTTTCTTTAAGTGCGTCAATGTAGTTTTCAATAGCATTGTTAAGCGCTTTGGCATCACTCTTTGCCGTATCAAGAAGCCCTGTTCCGACAACGGTTTTATCCTTAAGGCTTACGAATGCATATCCCTTAACCGTGTTGCTGTCACCGTAAAGTGACATAAAGTAGGTCGGATTGCCGTCAATTCCCAAAAGAATAGGGAATGTTGCCTGATAGCCGTAGTTCTGTACTGCGTCGGTTGCCGACTCTTGAGCCGAAATTTCCGTTGCACCCGGGCTCTTGTAATATCTTGCTTCCTTGGTACGCTGATTGATAAGGATAAAGCCGAAGTTTGAAGCGTCTGTTTCGGCAGAGGTTACACCCGTGAATACCCAAACGTCATCGTCCATAGCAATGTTACCGCTGCCTGTTGAAGCAATGTTTACGTCGTTTTGGAAAATTATTGAGTTCCAGAAGCCGTTTTGAAGCTTGCCGTGATAGTTGTATTGCTCAAGAACGAGCGCCTCACTGTAAACCACGTCAATCCAATTAAGGCTCTTGTCATTCTTTACCGTTTCAATATCGTAATATTTGCTTTTGCCTGTAAGCGCATCTGTAATGATTGCGCCCTTAACGTCTGTACCGCCGTAAAGACCGATTGTCTTGTCAAGCACGGCTGTAATCCAATATGGGTGCATATTATCGTCAATTTCAAAGTTTGGCGTATCAAGAAGCTCTGTAGGATACTGGAAACGAAGGTGACGAATAAGCTTTTCGTTGAAAAGCTCGGCAGGTGAATACTTAATGCCCTCGCCGAATTTGTCAACACAGTTTACTGCCGTAACCTTTTGGCTTACAAGGTCAACGAGCATATAAGCCGGAGTGCCGTTTTTAGTATTGTTCATCCATTTGAAGAAGTCGGCATATTGAAGATATGCAACTCTGCAAGGAGTGTTTTTATAGTTAATTTGTGTTGAATTGTCGCTTACAACATACTGGCTCTTGTATTCTTCAAGAGAGCCTAACTGCTGGTCGGCAAGCGCAATTGCACGGTTAGAGTCAAGACGTGGCACTTTGTCATAGCTGATATCTTCAAAGTCATTTTCAAAGTTGCCGTCGCTGATTGTAAGAAGGTTGCTGTACGATTTTGCACGGAAAAGGGTTACACCGGTAAGATATCCGACAGCCATAACAACCACGAGCACACCCACAATTATTACGGGTACTAACGATTTTTTCTTAACATATTCTTTTCTTTCGATTTTCTTGTTAGCTCTGCAAACAAGTGCAAATGAAAGCATAAATACAACTACAAGAAGAATTAAGAAAAGATACATCTGTGTGTCTTTAAAGTTTAATGCCGGGAGCATCATATAGTAAGCAATGCCGCCCACTACTGCCGTGATAAGGAAAGAAATGAGCAAGCGAAGCGGAATTTTTGTCGGCTTAACTACCGCCGTTACCTCGTCGCTTTTCGGCCATTTGATTTTTTCCTTAAATTCGTTGATAACCTCATCGGCATCATAATCCATATTTGGAATTTTGTTGTCCATATTTTATCTCCAATCTAAGATAGTTTAATTATTATACTATAATTTACATATTTAATCAATATATATATTATTGTATAAAATATAAATTTTAGCCATAGTATTAGTGGTGGTATAAATGAAGATAAAAAATGTTACATATTCCTTTTTTCAAACGCTTTGCTTGATTTTTCTTGCCGCTTTGTTTATCATTTTTTCAAAAAATACACGCAAGGGGGCTTATGACGGCTTAAATCTTGCAATGAATACAGTTGTGCCATCGCTTTTGCCGCTTTTGATAATATTTTTAACCTTTATGAAATCGAGTGCAAATAATATTTTGATAAAACTTTGCGGAAATTTTTCAAGAGTATTTTTTAATCTGCCAAAGGCGGCTTTTTCGGCAATTCTTTTCGGTCTTGTCGGCGGATATCCAACAGGTGCACTGTTGAGTGAGGAGCTTTTTGAGGCAGGGGAGATAGATGAAGAGCAGGCAAAACGCTTAATGTGCTTTAATTTTTGCGGCGGCTGCGGCTTTATAATCACCGCTGTCGGCACAGTCACCTTTAACAGCACAAGAGTCGGCGTAATGCTCTTTTTGTCAAACGCTTTGTCGTCAATTTTAATCGGTTTCGTCCTTTCGTTTAAGGAAAAAAGGCTTGAAAAAAGCGAATACTCTCTTTTTTCTTTCACTTCTCTCGGCGACGCACTCACCCTTGCCACACCCAAGGCGGCGCAAAGCGTAATAGTGATAACGGCATATATCGTTTTGTTTTCCGCTCTCAGCAGTACAGTCAAAATTCCCGAACCGCTTTTGCCGATTATTGAGATAACAAACGGCGTTTGTAACGGCGATTTTTCTCTGCCACTTACTGCCGCATTTCTATCCTTCGGCGGAATTTGTATTCATCTTCAAATTTCAGGAGTGCTGAGAAAATTTAAAATGAGCTATTTTGAATTTCTGCTTTTCAGGCTCATTTCAAGCGTTTTGTCCTATTTTATTATGAAATTATTTTTGTACTTTTTCCCTGTTGATTTGTCTGTGTTTGCCAATGCTTCAACTCCCGTCAGGCTTTCAAGCGTGAATGTAACGCTGTCCGTTTTGCTCGTTGCAGGGTGCTTTGTAAGCGTGCTTGACCTCAACTCCCGCCGTAAAGTTGTATAAAAGGAAAAAGTAGGAACAATAAATGTTCCTACTTTTTTAATTTACTATTTTTTCAAACATTTTGTTCATTTGCTTTTTTAGGGCGGGGGAGTTGGAGAGTGAAAAGTCGGATTTCAAAATATCCTGCGCACATTCCTGCGCTTTTTTAAGAGTGTCCATATCCTCCACCATATCGGCAATTTTAAGCTCCGGCAAGCCGTGTTGACGAGAGCCGAAGAAGTCGCCGGGGCCACGAAGCTTAAGGTCGGTATCCGCAATCTTAAAGCCGTCGCTAAATTGCTTCATCGTCATAAGCCTTTCACGTGAGATTTCGCCCTTGGCATCGGACACAAGCACGCAGTAGCTTTGCTTATTGCCTCTGCCGACTCGCCCTCTGAGTTGATGAAGTGTTGAAAGACCGAAGCGTTCGGCATTTTCAATCACCATAATTGTTGCATTCGGCACGTCAACGCCGACCTCAACAACGGTGGTTGCAACAAGTATGCTCACCTTGCCGTCGGCAAAGGATTTCATAATCGCTTCCTTGTCCTTAGCTTTCATTTTGCCGTGAAGTATTCCGAGATTATAGCCCTTAAATTCACCGTTTGCAAGCTCCTCGGCAAATTCCTCTGCGCTTTTTATATTGGTTTCGTTTTCCTCAACCGCAGGGCAAACTATGTAGCATTGCTCACCACGGGCAACAGCATCTTTAATAAATTTATACAGCCTTTTGTGGTATCTTGAATCAACCACGTCCGTGCGAACAGTCTGCCTGCCCGGCGGAAGCTCGTCAAGTACGCTGATATCAAGGTCGCCGTAGAGAATAAGCCCAAGCGTTCTCGGAATAGGGGTGGCGCTCATAACGATTGTGTGCACGTTTTGCCCCTTTTGCGCAAGCGTTGCACGTTGATTTACACCGAAGCGGTGTTGTTCGTCGGTTATAACAAGTGCAAGCTTTCTGAATTCAACGTCATTTTGAATTAAAGCGTGCGTGCCGATAAGCAAATCAATTTCGTTATTAAACAGCGCCTTTTTTATTTCTCTTTTCTGTTTTGCGGGTGTTGAGCCTGTTAAAAGAGCGATTTTTAAATCTGATTTTGAAAACATTTTTGTAAGGCTTTCAAAATGCTGAGTTGCAAGTATTTCGGTCGGCGCCATCATAGCCGCTTGATATCCGTTTTTGATAACGGTATAAATAAGGCTTGCCGCAACGGCGGTTTTGCCGGAGCCGACATCACCCTGAACAAGGCGGTTGCAAGGAAATTTGCTTTCCATATCAGCCACACATTCGCCGATTGTACGCTTTTGCGCATTGGTGAGAGTGAACGGTAAAAAGGTTTCAAATTCCTTGCTGTAATCTTTTGTAATCCTTAGAGAGTTTTCGCATTTTTTGTTGCTTTTAAGCTTTAATAGGCCAAGCTGGAGAGTTAAAAGTTCTTCAAATATAAGTCTTTTTCTTGCAGGCAGATAATCTTCGGCGCTGCTTGGAAAATGAATATCTCTTATTGCTTTATCAAGTGAAATCAAGCCGTATTTTTGCATGATTTCATCGCTCAATGTTTCGTCAATTTGATGAATTTCGTCAAGTGCGGTTTTCATAACCTTTGAAATTGCACGAGAGGTCAGCTTTTCCTTGGCAGGATAAACCGGCTGAATTGCAAGCGCACCGTCTGCCTTTTCGATTTTCGGCGAGCTCATGGAAGCAGTTAGAAAGCTTTTGTCTATTTTCCCGTATAAAAAGTAATCCTCATAAACCTTTAGCGATTTTGCAAGGTATTTATTATTAAAAATTGTTACGGCAATAACATTTTCGCCGTCTGAAAATTTGCATTTAAAAAGCGTTAATCCCCGCCTGATTACAGCCTCCTTAACGGGAGTAATAAGCGTTGCTTTAATGCAGATTGTATCCCCGTCGTTTACGTCATTTATTGTTTTGCCGACAGTCCAATCCTCATATTTTCTTGGGTAAAAATGAATAAGGCTGTCAACGTCAAAGATGCCAAGACTGTTAAACAGCTTGGCTCTTTTTTCGCCGACACCCTTAATAAATTGTATATTGCTATCTAAATTCAGCATATCTTACTCCACCGAGATGATAAAATAATATATAGGCTGACCGCCGTTTACAATGCTGATTTCAACGTCACTGCCGTATTTTTCGCAAAGTGCTTTTTCAACAGCTTCTGCGTCATCTTCGCTTGCGCCTTCACCGTAAATAATTGTAATGAGTGAATGTTCGCCTTTTTTGAACAGCTTGTGAGCAGATTTAACGGCAATGTCTGTAATATCATCGCCGATATATTTAATCTTTCCGTTGCAAAGGCCCATAATTTCGCCCTGCTTAATCGGCTTGCCGTCAACCTCACTGTCCCTTGCGGCAAATGTAACCTGTGCGGTTTCAACATTTTCTGCGGCAGAAAGCATATTCATTTGGTTTTCGTCTGCACTTGCGGTTTCGTCAAACATAAGCATAGCGGAAATGCCCTGCGGAATAGTCTTTGTAGGCAAAACTCTTACATCTCTGTCCTTTGCAAGAGGAGCCGCCTGCTCAGCCGCCATAATTATATTTTTGTTGTTAGGAAGAACGAAAACAACCTTTGCCGGAGTTTTCATAATTGCATTTAAAATATCGTCTGTAGACGGATTCATGGTCTGTCCGCCGCTTACGATTGTATCTGCACCGATATCGCCGAAAAGTTCTTCAAGCCCTTCGCCGGCGCAAACAGCAACGAAGCCGTATTCGTTTTCCGGCTCGGTAATTTCAGGCTCAATAACTTTTTCGCCGTCTTTAACGCCAACGTCTGCATTGGCGTGCTGATATCTCATATTATCAATTTTAATATTAATAAGCTGACCGTATTTAAGACCTGCCTGAATAACGTTACCCGGACAGTTTGAATGAACGTGAACTTTGATAATGCTGCTGTCGTCAACAACTACAACGCAGTCGCCGATTGATTCAAGATAAGCCCTGAGCTTAAGCGGGTCCTTTTCCTTTGCATCGCTGCTTTTTTCAATAAGAAATTCAGAGCAATAGCCAAATTCAATATCATCGCTTGCGGCTGCAACGGTTGCTTTTGATGGCATTGAAACAGGAGTTACACCCGAACCGTCAAGCGGCTGAACGATAACACCGTTTCTCCAAACACTTTCTATTCCCTCAAAAATGAGTACAAGTCCCTGACCGCCTGCGTCAACAACACCTGCTTTTTTAAGAACAGGCAAAAGCTCAGGAGTTTTTGCAAGAGCTTCTTTAGCGGCGGTGAGTGCGGCAAGACCTACTTCAAACGGGTCGTCCTGAGTTTCAGCTGCTTTCTGCGCAGCTTCGCTTGCCTTGCGGATAACGGTCAAAATTGTACCTTCCGTTGGTTTCATTACAGCTTTATATGCGGCGTCAACACCGTCTTTAAATGCATTGGCAAGGTCCTTTGCACCTGCTGAGGTCAAACCTCTGAAGCCTTTTGAAAAGCCCCTGAAAATAAGTGAAAGTATAACGCCGGAGTTGCCCCTTGCGCCTCTTAAAAGAGCCGAAGCACATTTTGCCGAAGCCTCCTCAACGGTGCAGTTATCGTCAAGTGTAGCCATTTCCTTGGCTGCGGCAGTAATTGTCATACTCATATTAGTGCCTGTATCGCCGTCAGGAACAGGGAAAACATTAAGCGCATCAACTGCCTGCCTGCTGTTTGAAATGTTATTTGCGGCAGAGATAATAGAATCTCTGAATAGTAAACCGGTAATCATAAATAATTAAATCTCCTATAGCTTAGTTGAGTGCGTCAATATATACATTAACCTTTGACACCTTTAAATCGGTAGCTTCTTCAACGGTATAGCGAACTTTGTTTACTATGCTTTCAACAATTGCGCTTATGTTTACACCGTAGGAAACAGAAATGTGAAGCTCGATAATTAAATCGTCGTTTACACTTCTGACTGTTACGCCCTGGTCTAAATTGTCTTTAGCCGATTTGTTTTTTAAAACGGATTTTAAGCTTTGATATGCGTTGGAATTAACCATGCCTGTAACGCCAAAGCAACTTTGCGCTGCCCTGCCGACAAGGTTTGCAAAATAGTTGTTCGTAACTTCAATATATCCGTTAGGATTTTCAAGCTTTATCATAAGTATTACCTCCGTAAATATTATTCAAAATACCAAGTGTCGATATTAGAAAAGTAATTGCTCCAATAGCCCTGCATATCGCCACTCATAGCTTTAGTATAGCATATCATTCCTTTTTTGTATATAAGCGGAATATAAGGCATTTCCTCATTAAATGCAAGTATGAATTTGCCAAGGTCAGCCTCGCCTGAAAGATAAGCGCAATAAAGGTCGTCGCACGTTAAACTTTTGTTGTCTATTCCGTATCTTACACCGCCTGAGTTATCGTCAAAAAACGGATAAAGGCTCATATCATCAGAAAGTTTAACCTCGCCGATATATAAATTAAATTCAACGCCTTTAACTCTTCTTGTATATTCCTTTGTGCTTACTTCGTCAATCGTGACCGTAAAGCCGACCGCTTCAAGCTGATTTTTAAGCAGAGCGGCACAGGCAGTACGATTGTCGTTTTTATTAACAAGTATATTCAGTTTCAACTCTTTTGAGTCAATTCCACTTTGTGCAATTGCTTGCTTAGCCGTTGACGTGTCCGCTTCGCTTGAAAAAATCTTTACGTTTTGCGCAAGACTTGATTGCGGATTGAACGGTGAGGTCGCAGCTGTGCCGTAGCCGTTGTATGCGCTTTCGGCAAAGGTGTTTCTGTCACACGCAAGGGAAATTGCTTTTCTTATCTGTGCATTCGCCGTAATACCCGAAAGTGAATTAACGCCGATGTAAACAAGATTATTCATATTGATAAGCTTTCTGTTGCAGGTCATTCTCTCTGCAACGTTTGAGCTTAAATCACGAAACGCATATGAAATGTTACCGATGTTTACCGCATTGTCTATAGAATCGGCGGCCGCAATATTTACAAGATTGATTGTTGTGATATATGGATTAAAATCCTTTGTTACAATTGCTTTTAAATATGTTTTGCTGTCTTTTTTAACGTATTTATATCTGCCGCTGCCGATGGGATAACCGTTTTCGTCATCATTAGTGCTTGCAATAGGAAAGGTTAAAAGATTAACTGCATTCGGATTTGCTTTTTTCAGATAAAAAACAATTGTATTGTCTGCACCTGCCGAAGCCGAGCCGATATATTTCAAACTGTTTTTATATGCCGGCGATTTTTTTGCCGCATTGAATGAGTAGATTATATCGTCACTTTCAATAGGTGAACCGTCGGAAAAAGTAAGCGACGGATTGAAACTTACCTTAAGCGTTTTGCCGTCGGAAAATTCATATTTTGTTGCAATATTAGGCACGCTTTCCCAGTTTTCGTCAATGTCAAACAGCGATTCAAAAACAAGAGATGAAAGCACCTGATTGTTTTGCGTTTTTGACTTGAACGGGTCAAGACTGTCCGCTTGCGTATAGCTCAATTTGAAGTTGGAATCGTCGGTAACTTTTTTAGTTGTGGTAATATTTTCTTTAGCGGTATCGGCATCTTTTTGCGCTGTGCATCCTGCCAAAGCAGTAAATGCAAGAGCCGCCGCCATAATAAAAGCGAATATTTTCTTCGCCATAGCTACCTCCTGATAAGCTTAGTGTTAACGGTTTTTCCGCTTTTTTCATCAATTTCAAAAAGGCAACCCTCAAGAGTACAAACTCCATCCTCGTTTATAAAACGAGTGGGAAGCCCTGTTTTCAACTTTTGAATGGCAGGCTGGGCAGCAACGCCCAAAACGCTGTAGTACGGACCTGTCATACCGATATCGGTAACATATCCCGTGCCATTAGGTAAAATTTGATTGTCGTTTGTTTGGGTATGGGTATGAGTGCCGAATATTGCCGATACTCTGCCGTCAACATAAAAACCCATTGCTTTTTTTTCAGCCGTTGCCTCAGCGTGAAAATCAATAATTATTATGCCTGCACCCTCGCTTTTCGCCTTGTCAATCAATGAGTCAATAACCGAAAAGGGATTTTCAATCGGGTCAAGATAAACTGCACCTTGAAGATTGATTACCGCTATTTTGCAATACCCCTTGTCTATAATTTCAATTCCTCGGCCGGGTGCGCTTGAATGATAGTTCGCCGGCCTTATAATCGGGGCAGAGGAATCAAGATAATCGTATATTTCTTTTCGCTTTAAACTGTGGTTGCCGAGCGTGATAAGGTCAACACCGCAGTCAAGTATATATTCTGCACTTTGAGGTAAAATTCCGTTTCCTACCGCCGAGTTCTCGCCGTTTGCAATAACAATGTCGGCTTCAAGCTCTCTCTTTAATGCGGGCAGGGTGCTTCTTAAATATTCGCATCCTTGCTTTGAAACAATATCTCCTATAGTAAGTATTTTCATTTTGCACCGCTTCTATATTAATATCTGCATTTAAGTTATTATACTATATATAAAAACTAAAAACAAGGAATTAATTATTATTTAAGAAAAAGTAAATAATATAAACAAAAAAAGAGGCGACCGATGGTCGCCCCTACGATAGTATTGCTCTTATATTAGTCGTTAGGTATAAATGCCTTGTGTACTGCCGAAACGGCTCTGTCTGCGTTTTCTGCGTCAATGATAACAGAAATTTTAATTTCCGATGTAGAAATCATTTGGATATTGATATTTGATTCATAAAGAGCCTCAAACATTTTTGATGCTGTGCCCGGATGAGTTTCCATACCTGCACCTACGATTGAAACCTTAGCAACTTCTGTGTTGCAAACAATCTTGCAGTTGTCAAGGAAGCTTTCAAGAATTTCAACGGCAACAGGACCGTTATCCTTGCTTACCGTGAATACGATATCCTTTGTGCCGTCTCTGCCGAATGACTGAAGAATGATGTCAACATTGATATTCTTAGTAGAAAGCTTTGAGAAAATTTTGAAAGCGATACCCGGTGTATCCTGCAAGCCGAGAATTGATACGAGTGCTACGTCCTTATCCTTTGTTACGCCTCTGATGAGCATTTTTTCCATTTTTGTTACCTCCTTAACGATTGTACCCGGAATTGGGTTTAATGATGATAAAACTTCAAGCTCTACGCCGTATTTTTTTGCCATTTCAACCGAACGGTTGTTGAGAACCTGCGCACCGAGTGTTGCAAGTTCAAGCATTTCGTCATAAGTGATTTCCTTAAGCTTCTTTGCGCCTTCAACCTTACGTGGGTCTGCTGTGTAAACACCCTCAACGTCGGTGAAAATCTGGCACTTGTCAGCCTTAAGAGCAGCGGCAATTGCAACAGCCGATGTGTCTGAGCCGCCCCTGCCGAGAGTTGTGAGGTCATCATATCTGTTGATGCCCTGGAAGCCTGCAACCACAACGATATTGCGCTTTGCAATTTCAGCCTGAAGCCTGTTTGGCTTAATGTTTTTAATTCTTGCAGATGTGTAAATTGAATTTGTATTAAAACCTGCCTGCCAGCCTAAAAGACTGATTACAGGGAAGCCGAGCTTCTCAATTGCCATTGCAAGAAGTGAAATAGAAATCTGCTCACCTGCTGTTAAAAGCTGGTCCATTTCTCTTTTAGCAGCCTTTGGATTGATTTCGTTTGCCTTTTCAATAAGATCGTCTGTTGTGTCACCCTGAGCCGAAACAACAACCACAACGTCGTTGCCTTGCTTATATGTGTCTGTAACAATGCGGGCAACATTCATTACACGTTCGGCATTGGCTACCGAAGAACCGCCGAACTTTTGAACAATAAGTCCCATACGTTTGTAATCCTCCAAATTAATTTATATTGATAAACATTAATAGTTTGTAACCTTGATTGTGTTAATAACGTTAATGCCGTCAAGCTTTTTGTTAAGCTTGTTTTCAGTCATAATGTCTGTAATAAATGCAACCTCGTCGCTCGGCTGACCTTTTCTTGAAAGGAACTTAACGTCTGAGAATTTAGCATTAATCTCAGCAGGAGTAGCCTTGGCACGAACGTAAAACGGCATTTCGATTCTTTCTTTATAATCAACAACATAGTCTTCATCACCTGCACCCCAGCCGAAAATCTTTTTCCTCTCTGAGTGCTTAGCGCAGTCGATAATGTCAGCAACAACTGCAGATGCGGTCGGAAGTTTGCCTGCACCCGGACCGTAGAAGCATACGTCGCCGACAGCGTCGCCTCTTACAAGGATAGCGTTGAAAACATCCTTTACGCTTGCAAGCTGAGAACCGTTATAAACTACGGCAGGGCTTACAAAAGCGGCAATTTCATTATCGTTAATATATTTGATTTGACCGAGAAGTTTAATTACTCCGCCTGCATTTTCAATGTAAGATACATCCTCAAGTGTAATGTTTGTGATTCCTTCGGTTTCAACTTGATTTGGATAAACGTGCTTGCCAAAAGCAAGAGATGCAAGAATACAAACCTTGCGGCATGCGTCGTAACCCTCAACGTCTGCTGTCGGGTCCTTTTCGGCATAGCCTTTTTCCTGTGCGATTTTAAGAGCCTCGTCAAATGACATACCCTTTTCAATCATCATTGTAAGGATGAAGTTTGTTGTGCCGTTTAAAATACCTGCAATTCCCTCAATATAGTTGGCTGCAAGGCACTGGCAAAGCGGACGAATAATCGGAATACCGCCGCCTACCGATGCTTCAAAAAGATAGTTCGCTCCGCTTTCCTCGGCAGCCTGTAAAAGCTCAAGTCCTCTCTGCGCAACAAGCTCTTTGTTAGAAGTAACAACGCTCTTGCCTGCCTTAAGAAGCTTCATTGTGAAATCAAATGCAGGATTAACACCGCCCATGGTTTCGGCAACAATCTTTGTTTCCTCGTCATTTAAAATATCATTGAAATCTTTAGTAAACAAATCCTTGTGCGCATCGTTAGGAAAATCACGCAGGTCAAGAATGTGTGAAATTTCAAGCGCTTTGCCGCCTGTTCTTTTTGGAATGATATCACTGTGATGTTCAATAACCTCAACTACGCCTGAACCTACAGTTCCGTAGCCCATAACAGCAACTTTCATATTTTCTACCTCCTATGATAAAACGACGGAATTTACACCGTCAATTTCTTTAATTGAATTTAGTAATTCTTCTTTTGTAGCGGTCATCTCGGCAATTTGCACGGTTACGGAAACATCTGCTACCGAATGAATAGGCACGCTTTGATTTACGGATAAAACGTTTGCCCCTGCCTTGTAAAGCTCGTTCATAAGGCTGGAAAGAACGCCTGCATTGTCCATAAGCTTTGCATTGATTGTGGCAGTGTCGCTGCTGTCGTCGCCGTGATATTCAAAAATTGCATCCTTATATTTATAGTATGCGCTTCTTGAAATATCTGCCATTTTAGCTGCCTGCGATGCGCTTTTTGCCTTGCCGCTTGCAAGCAAACTTTTTGCCGTGATTACCTTTTTGTAAATATCCGGCACTATGCTTGCATTTATCAAATAAAAATTTATTTTTTCCATAACCAAAGTGTCCTCCGTACACGGACAATTGTATTACTGTGAAAAACACTTTCTATATATTAGCAAAAAAATGAACAAGTATCAAGTATAAATTTAAAAAAATCTTAATTTCTATTAAAATTACTTGATTAACACTGTGTTTTACATTAAAATAATGTATATATTGAACAAAAGGAAGTATAACTATATGAACTCCAAGGTTGAAAAAAAGAGGGCATTTTTAATTGACCTTTTATATGCCGTGGCAATAATGGCTCTCATTTATGTGTTTTTTAAATACTGTTTTGCCGTTGCCGCCCCGTTTTTGCTCTCATTTTTCTTCGCAGTTATTTTGCAAAGGCCTATCAGATGGCTTGATAAAAAGACTAAAAATAAATATCATACATTTTGGTCAATTCTGCTGGTGCTTTTATGCGTTGCAATTATTTTAGGTCCTGTTATCTCTATTATTGCCGCTTTGTTTAAGGAAATCGGCAATTTTGCTTCATATTTAGGTAATCAACTTAACGATTTGCCGACTTTTCTTGTAACGCTTCAAAATGAAATACTTAAGGCTCTTAAATTCTTGCCTGACAGTATTTATACAAGTGTGTCGGAAAATATTACTCAGTTTTTCGGCAATCTTATTAATGATTTTGACGTTTCAAAGCTCGGAATAAATATGAGCTCGATAACCTCGACTCTTACAAGCGGTATCAGCGGAGTATACAGCGTTGTTAAAAATATTCCGTCAATAATCATCGCCGTCGTTATCGGCATTATTGCTTGTATTCTGTTTACAAAGGATTACAAAAGGGTTGTCAGGTTTATTAAACTCCAGCTTCCCGATAAGCATAAAAATCTTTTGAGCGAAACAAAAAAAGTATTTTCGTCAACGATTCTTAAAATGTGCAGGGCTTACGGGCTTATTATGTTTATCACATTTTGTGAGAATTTCATAGGTTTAAGTATTCTTAATTTAATCAAAGTTATGGACAACAATTATGTATTTGTGATTGCAATAGGCATTGCCATATTCGATATTCTTCCGGTTGCAGGTTCAGGCGGTATTCTTATTCCGTGGGCACTTGTTGCACTTGTTACCGGCAACGTCGGTCAGTGCATAGGATTGCTTGTAATCTATGCGATTATTACTGTTGTAAGGCAGTATATTGAGCCAAAGATTGTCGGCAATTCTCTCGGAGTTCATCCTCTCGTTACTCTTGCAGGTCTTTATTTCGGCTTAAAACTGTTCGGATTTATGGGTATGTTTATTGTTCCTATTTGCGTTATGACGGTAAAGGCATTTAACGACGCAGGAAGAATACACCTATACACACCTCCCGAAAGAAATTAAGACTTTGATAAATCGGCCAAAGTGCGCCACGTCGAAAGAAACTCCGTGTTTGAATGAATTTTTTACAAAATTCATAATAAACACTACGTTCCTTTCTCCTTTTCCCCACCAAATTTTCAATTTGTCGGGGACCCACGATTTGAAAAATTGTATATTTCTAAAGCAGCTTGAATATCACATTCAGGCTGCTTTTTTATAATTTGTTAATTTTTTTTAATCATTGTATAATTTTGTGGATTTTGTTTTTTTAATATGGTAATATATTTCTTGTTTTGAAAAGAGGTATATTAAAATATGGCTGTAAAAGCTAAGGCTAAAAGAAAAAATAAAAAATTAAATAAAAAGAATAAATTTATAATTGCGCTTAGCGTCGTTTTGGTTTTTGCGCTTGCAATCGGCGGCAGCGCCCTTGTTTTCAGAGGCAGGGAAAAGGTGTATTATGATTTCGGAAAGGAAACAGCAAGGGGATATGACGTGTCGGAGCACAACGGCAAGATTGATTGGCAGTCGCTCAAAAACGAGGTCGATTTTGTGTTCATCCGAGTAGGCTATCGAGGATACGGAACAGGCACCATTTGCGAGGATAAGTGTGCAAAGGATAATTTAAAAGGTGCTCAAGAGGCGGGTATTCCTTACGGCGTTTATTTCTATTCTCAGGCAACTGACGAAAAGGAGGCTGAGGAGGAAGCAAGATTTGTAATCAAAACGCTTGCACTTTATAAGCCAAAGCTGCCTATTATTATTGACTATGAATATCCTGTTGATGAAAAGGGCGATAATACCGGCAGAATGTGGGAGGCATCGCTTTCTAAGCAGGAGTGCACAAATACTGTTGCCGCCTTTTGCGAAAAGGTGCAAAAATACGGATATATGGCAGGTGTTTACGCTTCTTCTTATCTTTATAACAATGACATAAATACAAAAAAGCTTCCTAAGGATACCGTTATTTGGGTGGCAGATTATAATGATGCGGTTACTGCTTCATCGGCTTATCATATCTGGCAATATTCACGAACCGGCAAAAGCGACAGTGTTGAGAGCAAATATATAGATTTAAATTATTGGTACAGCAAAAAGCAGAAATGAGGAAATACAAATGAAAAAAGCAAATAAAGTTATATCCTTTTTGCTTGCGTTTATTATGCTTTTTACGTCAACGGGTGTATATGCAAGCACCAAGACGAGAAGCAAATATACCGGCATAACATATACTCATAATTCTAAGTTCAAAAATAAAGAACTTGTTTACGGTATGGACGTTTCTCAGCATAACGGCAAAATCAATTTTAAAAAGGCAAAGCGTGACGGAATTGAGTTTGTATTTATTCGTGTGGGATACACGGGATATACAAAATCCTCTTTTTCGCTTAATTTGGATAAGAAGTATAAAACATATATTAAGGACGCAACAAAGGCAGGTCTTAAGGTCGGAGTTTATTGGTATTCTCAGTCCACCAAGGTAAGCGAGGCAAAAAAGGAGGCAAAAGCTCTTTTAAGAGCGATTAAAGGCTATAGCATAACTATGCCGGTAGTGTTCGATTATGAATTTGCCGACACGAAAAAAGGCAGACTTGACAGCGCAAAACTTTCAAAAACGAATATGACTGCTAATGCTCTTGCTTTTTTAAATGTGGTTTCAAATGCGGGATATGACGCTTGTATTTACGCAAGTGAAAATTTCCTTGTGGAGCATCTTTATGCCAATCAAATTTCATCAAGCTTTAAGGTTTGGCTTGCAAATTACAGCTCAAAAACAAATTATAAGGGCGATTATGAATTTTGGCAGCATACTGCCAAAGGCAGAGTAAGCGGTATGAGGGGTAATGTTGATATCAATTTTTGGTACAAGGGTGAAAACTCAACATATTTGGGCACGCAGGTTTATACCGGCGCTCCGATTGAATGCGGAGTATATGCCGCAATTGACGGCAAAGCGCTTGTTGAAAATGTTGATTATACTCTGACCTATTCAAATAATGTTAATGTAGGTACTGCCCATATCACATTAAACGGAATAGGCGAGCATAAGGGTTTGAAACAAAATTATACCTTTGATATTGTTCCGGATAAGGTTAAGAGAGTTAAGTATATTTCAAGTGAAAATACGTCATTGAAGCTTTCGTGGAACAGCGTTTTGGGCGCCGATGCTTACGTGATTACTGCCGAAAGTATAAATAATATTAAAACGTTTACCAAGACCGTGTATGGCAGGACAGAGGGTGAGATTGAAGGCCTCATTGACGGCAATGAATATATTGTCACTGTTCGTGCGCTCGGCTATGATTCTAAGGGCAATACCTTGTCGGGTGAGCCGTCTGATTATATTTCTACCAAAACAACAGGCAATAAAGTCAGCGGTGTTAAAGTCAGCGCAAGGGCGGAAAAATCAATAACCCTCTCGTGGTACAGGATTGCCGATTGCGAAAGCTACACCGTTTATCAATATGACGGCGCTTTAAAGGAATATAAACCCGTCGGCAAAACAGACGGAAATACCGATTCGTTAAAAATTTCTAATCTTAAGCAAGGCTTATCATATAAATTTACAGTTTGTGCAAATAAGCAAAACAGGCAGTGCGAGCCGAGTGATGCTTTTTCCGCCGTTACCGTGCCGAAAAAGGTTTCAAACAAATCGGCAAAGAGTAAGAAAAGCAGAAGAATAACCTATTCGTTTAAAAAGGTTAATGCCACGGGTTATCAATACCAGTGGTCTACTCATAGAAATTTCAAATCGAATTTCTTAACCAAAAACACAAAATCAACAAAAGTTACCATTAAAACCGCTCAAAGCAGGCGCAGATATTATGTTCGTGTTCGTGCTTATAAAACGGAGCGTGGCGGAAAGAAAATCTACGGCAAATGGTCAAACGTTAAAAGAGTCAAGGTAAAATAATGTTAAGCGGTATGTGATTTTTTACGTGCCGCTTATTTTTTATTGCCTTTTGATTGAAATTGCGTTAAAATAGACGTGTTACAAACTAAATCTTTGTGAGGTAAATATATGAGCAGAGAGTGGACGAAAAATTTAAGAAATATCGAGCCTTATGTTCCCGGCGAACAGAGTAAGGATAAAGATATAGTTAAAATCAATGCAAACGAAAATCCGTATCCTCCGTCGCCAAAGGCAGCCAAGGTACTTAAAAGTTTTGATACAAATAAGCTGCGCTTTTATCCGAGTGCAAATTCAACAAAGCTTAAAGAGGCAATTGTAAAATATTATAAAGTTGACGTGTCAAACGTGTTTGTCGGCAACGGTTCGGACGATGTGCTTGCGGTAGCGTTTCAGTCCTTTTTCAACAGCGAAAAGCCGATTGTCTATCCCGATTTGACTTACAGTTTTTATCCCGTTTGGTGTTCGCTTTTTGGCATTGAATATAAAAATTATCCCGTAGGTGATGATTTCAGAATTAATCCCGAAGATTATAAAGAAAAAAACGGCGGTGTTGTAATTCCTAATCCCAATGCGCCGACCTCTCTCGGCGAAGGTCTTGATTTTGTGGAAAAAATACTTAATTATAATCAGGACAGCGTTGTGATTATTGACGAGGCTTATGTTGATTTCGGCGGCACGTCAAGCATTCCCCTTATTGATAAGTATGAAAATCTGCTTGTAACGGGCACATTCTCAAAGTCACGTTCGCTTGCAGGGCTTCGTATCGGCTTTGCAATAGGAAGTAAAGAGCTTATTGATGTTATGGAGGCTGTTAAAAATTCGTATAATTCCTACACGGTTGATTCTCTTTCAATAGAAATGGGTGCGGCAAGTATTGAGGATGACGAATACTTCAAATCAACCTGCAAAAAGGTTATCAAAACGAGGGAGAGAGTTACGCTTGAGCTTAAAAAGCTCGGCTTTGACGTTCTCGACTCTCAAACCAACTTTATTTTTGCAACTCACAATAAGCATAATATGAAATCGCTTTTTGAATATCTTAAAACGCAAAAGGTGTTTATACGCTATTTTTCTTTGCCGAGAATTGAAAATTATGTAAGAATTACAATCGGCACAAATGAGGAAATGGATATTTTTATTGAAAAAACTAAGGAGTTTATTTTAAATGACAACAGGTAAAAAGGGCGCAATAATTTTTCTTTGGATATTAAATATTTTAAATGTTCTGGCAGGCTTTATTTCGCAGTTTGAAATTTTGCTCGGAAAAGATATAACATCAATTATTCCGATTAACGCACCGCTTTCGGTTAATCAAATTGTACTTGTCAATTTTATGGCACTTGCGGTAACGACTGTGCTTATTGCGGTAATACTTACTTATCTTGTAACGGATATCCCGTATTCTCCTCTTGAAATATTGGAAAACTTTTCTCCGCTTTTTTTAATACCGAGCGGTGTGGCTGCAATTTTGGGAATAGTTAACGCAATAAAAGCCGATATTGCGGCAGATAAAATCTGGCTTATTGCTTGTATGATAATCTATATTTTAATTTCAATTATCGAAATCTCGTGTCTGTTGACCGTTAAGCAGGACGCAGAGGAATAATATAAAAAACATAAAAAAACAAAGGCACGAGAATTTCTCGTGCCTTTAAATTTATAAATTTTAATATTAAAGATGGAAAACGATGTCGTCGCTCTTCTTGTTGAATATCCAAATTCCGACTGCAAGCGTTGCAAACGATACAACCGCTGCGTAAGCAAACAGCTTAGGGCTGAGCATATAGCCGTAAAGAACGCTTTGCCTAAACATTTCAATCATTGAATAAAGCGGATTGATTTTAATAAGGATTCTTGTCCAATGGCCTTTAATTCTTTCGAAAGGATATACGATAGGAACCATATAGAAAAGAAGCTGAGTAAGAACGTCCCAAATGTATTCAACATCTCTGAAATATACGCCGATAACCGAAAGAATAAGTCCTACTCCCGTGCAGAAAATAAGCAAAAGGAACATAGGCACAATACTCATAAACACATAAGGTGTGATATGAAGATTTGAACCGCCGCTAATGCCTGTAAGCTTAAAGAATATCCATACGCAGATAAGGCAGAGAAGCGATATCGCAAACGTAACGAAATTTGAAAAAATCGACGAAAGCGGATACATATATTTAGGAACATATACCTTTTTGATAATGCTTGCGTTTCGCCTAAACGAGGTCATAGCCTGCTTTGTTGACGAAGTAAAGAAGCTGAATAAAAGTCGACCTGTGAAAAGATAAACAGGGAAGCAAATTACGTGCTTGTTTGACTTTCCGAAGATACCGCCGAATACAACTGAAAGAACAATCATCTGCAAAAGCGGCTGGATAAAGCTCCAAAGAATACCGAGCCATGAATTTCTGTATTTAAGCTTAACGTTTTTAGCTGTAAGCTCCTTTAAAAGATTTCTGTATTTTTTAAAGGTCTTAACATTACGGTCAAGCTCTTTATTACCTGTACTCATATAAGCACCTCATATATTTTATGATATCTAACGTTTTAGAATTATATCACAATATGTTTCATTTTTCAACAAAAATAATATTAATATGATTTATTTAAACATTTTTGCTATTTCGCTTGCCACAATTTTAGCACTTTTGTTGCCGTCAATTACGATATCTGCACACGCAAGATATTTGGATTTTCTCTCGTCATAAAGCGATTTTGCCTTTTCCTTATCCTTAAAAAGCGGGCGTGTTGACGTGTCGCCTATTCTTTCGCAAATAATATTGAAATCAACGTCAAGAAATATTATTTTGCCCGAATTTTTAACTGCGTCAACATTTCTTTGATATGTCATTGCTCCGCCTCCGGTTGACACTACGCAGTTTTGCATTGAAGCTACCTTTTTGCAAGCCTGATATTCAAGCTCTCTGAAAAAATCCTCGCCGTATTCGGAAAAAATATTTTTGATTTGAGTGCCTTGCTCGTTTTCAACCATATTGTCTGTATCAACAAATTTTCTGCCCGTCATTCTTGCAAGCTCGTGGCCTATTGTTGTTTTGCCCGAACCCATAAAGCCGCATAAAATTATATTCATATTTTTTCCATTTCCTCTTGCGTTATTTTTAAAACCTTTTTAATGTCGTCCATAGTAAATTCGGTGTCAAACCAAATCTCCTGCGCAACTGCGGCTTGCCAAACAAGCATTGAAAGACCGTTTGAATATTTAATTCCGGATTCCTTTGCATATTTCAAAATCAATGTTTCCTGCGGATTATAAACAGCGTCAAAAACAGCCTTGCATTTTTGTACCTTTTCCTTAGGCAAAACGCTTGCGTCAACCTTAGGAAACATTCCGACAGGCGTACCGTTTATAAGTAAATCAAATTCGCCCTCAACATCGCCAAGCTTAACAACCTTTGCCTTTTTATCAAGCTTGTCCTTTATTTCACTTTTGATGAGATTTGCAGCCGGCATACTGCTATCTCTTACCGCTATTGTTAAATCAGCGCCTGCAAGTATGCTTTCAAATGCAAACATTCTTGAAACGCCGCCGCTGCCGCATAAAAGCACCTTGCCGCCAAGGTTGATTTCTGCCATTTCAAGCGCACGAAGAAATCCGAAGCAGTCGGTGTTGTGGCCCGTTGCCTTGCCGTTTTCGATTTTTACGGTGTTTACTGCGCCGAAAAGCTGTGCTCTTTGCGATAAGCCGTCAAGCATTGGAATAATTCCCGTCTTGTGAGGAATTGTAACGTTGAAGCCGTCAAGCTTTTTAAGCTTTTTATATTCGCTTTTCAAATTTTCAGGTGCAATTTCATTCAGATTATAACTTGCGTCAATATTCTTGATTTTAAAAAGCTCCTTGTGAATTATCGGTGACATGGAATGACCTAAAGGGTAGCCGATTAAACAAAAATTATTCATTAATATTTGCCTCTTAAAAAATAGTTTAAAATAATTATTGACAAGTCAAAAATAATTTTATAATATGATAATAACATAATGATTTAATTTAAACAACATTTTTTTGAGGTGAACATATTATGGTATTCGAAAAATTAAAGGAAATCTTGGCAGAACAGCTTGACGTTGACGCCGATTCAATCACTAAAGACAGTATGCTTATTGAAGATCTCGGTGCTGACAGTCTTGACGCTATTGATATTGTGATGTCTGTTGAAGATGAATTTAAGATTGAAGTGCCTGATGAAATTATTGAAAAAATTGAAACCGTCGGCGATATGCTTAATTATATTGAAAACAATATTTGATGTTTGATTTTATATTACGGTCATAGTTTGTTGTAATAGACAAACTATGGCTTTTTTTCTATATTTGGCGGTAAAAATTAACAAACTAAACAAAAATTAACAAAAGTATAAAAACTATGTCTATAATTTTTATATATATTGACAATAACTTTTAAAAGCGGTAAAATAACTGTAAGCGTTTTATGACCATTTTGAGAGGTGTAACACTTATGGCAGAAAAAGAAAAATACATTATGGCGCTTGATCAAGGAACTACTTCCTCAAGGGCAATTATTTTTAACAAGAAAGGTGAAATTGTTGCCAAGGCGCAAAACGAATTTGCTCAGCATTATCCTGAAAACGGATGGGTTGAGCACGACCCTATGGAAATTCTTTTTTCGCAAACAAGCGCAATGCTGACGTGTTTAAGGCTTGAAAAAGTAGACCCTAAGGACATAGTCGGCATAGGTATTACAAATCAGCGTGAAACCACAATTGTTTGGGAAAAGGAAACGGGCAAGCCTGTTTATAATGCAATTGTTTGGCAATGCAGGCGCACCGCTCCTATTTGTGAGGAACTTAAGGCGGAGGGCTTGTCGGATTATGTAAAAGAAACAACAGGCCTTTTAATTGACGCTTATTTCAGCGGCACTAAAATAAAGTGGATTCTTGACAATGTTGAGGGTGCAAGGGAAAAGGCGGAAAAAGGCGAGCTTCTTTTCGGCACAGTCGATACATGGCTTATTTGGAATTTGACCAACGGCAAGGTGCACGTGACGGATTATTCAAATGCGTGCAGGACCATGCTTTTTGACATTAATAAGCTTTGCTGGGATCCATATCTTTGTGAAAAACTCGGTATTCCTATGAATATGCTGCCTGAAGTTAAGCCGTCAAGCTGTATATATGGCAAGCTTGCGCATATAACAGGTATTGAGGATATTGCCGAAGTGCCAATCGCTGGTGCAATAGGCGACCAACCGGGTGCTCTTTTCGGTCAAGGCTGTTTTAAGGCGGGTCAGGCTAAAAATACTTACGGCACAGGTTGCTTTTTGCTTATGAACACGGGGGATAAGCGTGTTAATTCAATGTCAAATCTTCTTTCGGGTATCGCTTGGGGTATCGGAGATGAGATTACATATTCGCTTGAAGGCTCTGCTTTCAATGCCGGCTCGATTATTAAATGGCTTCGTGACGAGGTTGAGCTTATAAAAACCGCACGTGAATGTGACGAATATGCCGAGCAGGTGGAGGATGCCAACGGTCTTTACTTCGTTCCTGCATTTACCGGTTTGGGCGCTCCTTATTGGGATATGTATGCAAGGGGAGTTATGGTAGGCTTAACACGTGGAGTTAATAAAAAGCATATTTGCCGTGCTGTGCTCGAAAGCATAACATATCAAATGACAGACTTGCTTGAGGCTATGATGAGCGATTCAGGCATAGTATTAAAGGATTTGAGGGTTGACGGCGGCGCTTCCGTTTCAAACATTATGATGCAAATACAGGCGGATATGACCGGCGTTAATGTAAACAGGCCTAAAAATGTTGAAACCACGGCGCTCGGTGCGGCTTATTGCGCAGGTCTTGCAACAGGCGTTTGGGACAGTCTTGAGGAAATCGAGGCGAACAGAGCGGTTGACAGGATTTTTGTTCCGTCAATGGAAATTTCAAAGCGAAATCAAAAATATTCCGATTGGAAGCGTGCTGTTGAACGCTCACGCAATTGGGAAAGATAAAATTATAAAATTTATTGATATTTATCATAAAAGGAGATAAAATTATGGGTAAAGTTGTTTGTCCTTGGGACACATTAATTAATTTTGTAACAGATGCATTTGTAGGTTACGGTATTCCGAGAGAGGATGCCGAAATATGCACCGACATTCTTCTTGAGTCGGACAGAAGAGGTATTGAAAGCCACGGCTGTAACCGCTTTAAGCCTATTTATCTTGACAGAATTAAAGCTGGTATTCAAAATCCGATTACTAACTTTGAGGTGGTTAAGGAAACCCCTTGCACCGCAGTAGTTGACGGTCACGACGGAATGGGTCAGGTTATCGGCTACAAGTCAATGCAAATGGCTATTGATAAGGCAAAAAAATACGGTATGGGTATGGTTGCCGTTCGTAATTCCTGCCACTATGGTATTGCCGGCTATTATGCAACTATGGCAACAAAGCAAGGCTGTATCGGTATTACGGGTACAAATGCACGTCCGTCTGTTGCGCCTACCTTTGGTGTTGACGGTATGTTCGGTACCAACCCGCTTACTATCGGTATTCCAACCGATGAAGAATTTGATTTTGTTATCGATTGCGCAACTTCTATTACTCAAAACGGTAAAATTGAGTATTATGAAAGAATAGGCGAGGATGTTCATCCGGGAACTATTATCGGCAGAGACGGCAAGGAAATCAGCGGTGATGCAGGCGAAGCTTTGAAGAAAATTCGTTCGGGCGATGCGGCACTTACAACACTCGGCGGTATCGGCGAGGCTCTCGGCGGATATAAGGGCTATGGCTACGCTATGGTTATCGAGCTTCTTTCTGCTGCTTTGCAGGACGGTAATTACGGTAAGGCTCTCAACGGCAAGGATGAAAACGGAAAGCTTGCTCCTTATCATCTCGGTCATTTCTTTATCGCTATTGATACCGGCCATTTTGTAGGCGAAGAGGAAACAAGGAAGAAGGCAGGCGAAATTATTCGCTCTGTTCGTAATTCAACAAAGGCACCGGGCTGTGACAGAATTTATACGGCAGGTGAGAAGGAATATGACATTTGGCAGCAGAGAAAGGACAGCGGTGTTCCTATCAATGAGTCTGTTCAAAAGGAAATGAATGAGGTTCGTGACGAACTCGGTCTTACACAATATAAGTTCCCTTGGGAATAATATATAAAGTTTAAATTATGAGGTGACACAAACTATGGATTATCGTAAAGAATCATTAAGGCTTCACGGAGAATGGAAGGGCAAAATCGAAGTGAACGCAAGGGCAAAGGTAAACGATAAGGACTCTCTTTCGCTTGCTTATACACCGGGCGTAGCGGAGCCTTGCCTTGCAATTAAGGGTGATTATAAAAAGAGCTGGGAGCTTACAAGGCGTTGGAATATGGTAGCCGTTATTACAGACGGAACTGCTGTTTTGGGTCTTGGCGATATCGGTCCTGAGGCAGGTATGCCTGTTATGGAGGGCAAATGCGTTCTCTTTAAAGAATTCGGCGATGTTGACGCATTTCCGCTTTGCGTTCGTACTAAGGATGTAGACGAATTTGTTGAAACTGTTTATAATATCAGCGGCTCGTTCGGCGGTATTAATCTTGAGGATATTTCGGCGCCTCGTTGCTTTGAAATAGAGGAAAAGCTTAAAGCTAAATGCGATATCCCTATTTTCCACGATGACCAGCACGGCACGGCAGTTGTTGTTTCAGCCGCATTGATTAACGCAACAAAGCTTACGGGCAAAAAACTTTCGGACTGTAAAGCAGTTATTAACGGCTCAGGTGCAGCAGGTATTGCAATTGCAAAACTTCTTATGACCTTAGGCCTTCGTGATGTTATTCTTTGTGACAGAACAGGCGCTATTTATGAGGGCAGAGAAAAGCTTAACCCTTCTAAAGAGGCAATCGCTAAGGTTACTAACAGAGAGATGACTAAGGGCACACTTGCAGATGCAGTTAAGGGTTCGGATATCTTTATCGGCGTTTCGGCTCCGGGTGTTCTTACTACTCAAATGATTAAGACTATGAATACTGACCCGGTTGTTCTTGCAATGGCTAATCCTACTCCTGAGATTATGCCTGACGAGGCTAAGGCAGCAGGCGCTAAAATTGTAGGTACAGGCCGTTCCGACTTCCCTAACCAGATTAATAACGTTGTTGCATTCCCCGGCATTTTCCGTGGTGCGCTTGACGTAAGGGCAAGTCAGATTACAGAAAATATGAAGATTGCCGCAGCTTATGCCATTGCTTCTCTTGTTGATGATGATAAGCTCAGCGTTGATTATATTCTTCCTTATGCATTTGATGAAAGAATTAAGGATACCGTTGCAAAGGCTGTAGCAGATGCCGCAGTTAAGGACGGCGTAGCAAGACTTTGATAAAGTGGCTAAACCGTGCCGAATAATATAAAATCAAACCTATTTGCCTCCCTTGAAAAGGGAGGTGGGTGCAACTTGTTGCACTCGGAGGGATTGGAAAAATGGCAAGGACGTCGAGTCCTTGCCATTTTTGGCACTTTCCGTCTTTTGCTCGGGGGCAGTACCCACGTACAGCACCCGCTCGCAAAATACGAAATTTATCTCACTTTCTCAAAGTCTTACAAAACAAAAAGCGTTGGAGATTTTAATTATCTCCAACGCTTAATTTTTTTGCGTATATTTATTTTATGCAAGCGAACTTTCTTTCTTTTTAATGCCCTTATTGATGAACATAAACATAATTATACTCATTATTACACAGCATATATCCGCTGTTGCCTGCGACCAAATTATGCCCTCAAGTCCGATAAGTTTATTCATAATAAAGAGCATAGGAACATAGATAAGTCCTTGCCTGCCGAGGGAAAGAACCATACTTTGAATACCCTTGCCCATTCCTTGGAATGAGAAATTTAGCACAAACATAATGCCGATAACAGGGCCTGACGCCATAAGCGCAAGAAGCATTTTAACACCGAGGTCGATAACTTGGGCGTCATTAATAAACAGCTCGATAACATTTCTTCTAAACAGCAGATAAAAGCCTGTCATGGCAGTGCCGATAATAATGTTGCAGATTATGCTGAAACGCAGGCATTTTCTCATTCTCTTATAGTTTTGAGCGCCGTAGCAGTAGCCGACAAGCGGTTGAACACCCTGACCGAGACCGATTTGAAGCATAACGACAAGCATATTTGCTTTCATTGCAATTCCCATTGCGGCAACTGCGCTGTCGCCGTATTTGATAAGAACAACGTTTACAATAATATTGCTTATGCTCATAAGAAGATTGTTAATAGCAGCAGGAAGTCCTACCCCGATAACGCCTTTAGTAATTCCGTGCCCCATAGCAAAACGTTTTGGAGAAATACTTAAAATGCTCTTTCCTCTGAGAAAATAAATAAGAAAATAAATAACCGATACTATGTTGCCGATAACAGTTGCGATTGCCGCACCTGCAACGCCCATATCAAATCCAAAAGGCATATTGATGCCGAAAAGCTTATCACCCGTATGCAAAATGAAAATCGGGTCAAGAATTATATTTGTAATTTGACCGATAACAGAGCCTATCATTGACTCTTTTGCCGCACCCTCGCCACGAACGAGATTTGACGCCGTGATTGAAAGCACGATTGACGGAGCACCAAGCGCTACCCATTTAAGATAATCTGCGGCTAAGCCGAGCGTGTTTTTGCTTGCGCCTACAAGCATAAGAATTTGATTTTTTAATGTGAAAAATATTATTCCGAGTATCAAACCTACTGCGATTGAGGCATATATGCAAAATGCGCTGATTGTTTTAACTCTGTCTTTTCTGCCCTCGCCGAGTGAACGGCTGACAAATGCACAACCGCCTACTCCAAAAAGGTTACCCGTTGCAATGAAAAGCAAAAAAAGCGGCATTGAAACCGAAACTGCGGCTACCTGATTGCTGTCGCCTGTTTGACCTACAAAAAATGTGTCTGCAAGGTTATATACAATATTAATAAGCATACTCAGCATACTCGGCAAAGCCATAGTCATTACCGCTTTCGGTATTGTATATTCTTCAAAAACTTTTGTATTGTCTTTCATATTTATCATATCCTTTCGTAATATTTGCTGTGAGAATTTAGTAAATTATAATCTGTCCGCAATATCAATAAGATTTTGCATTGTCAGCTTTTCAGGCCTGATATTGATTTCAAGCCCAAGTTCATTGAATATTTCGGTGATTTTTTGCTTAGAAACTCCCATTGTGTTTGAAATACTGTTGAGCGCAGTTTTTCTCCTTTGTGCAAATGCACATTTTACCAACGAGAAAAACTTTTTCTTGTTTTCAATTTGATATTTGTCCTCATCGTTTAATACCAATTTGATTACAACGCTGTCAACCTTTGGGCTTGGCATAAAACTTTCTCTCGGCACATCAAAAAGGATTTCACCGCTTGCATAAAAATTAACTGCAACCGATACTGCGCCTGCCTGCCTTGTGCCAACCTCGGCGCAAAGGCGCTCGCCTGCCTCTTTTTGCACCATTACAACTATTTCGTCAATAGGCAATTCGTTTTCAAGAAGCATCATTATTATGGGTGATGTAATATAATAAGGCAAATTTGCGCATACTTTAATATTGTCGCAACCATCAAATTTTTCCTTAATAAGTTTTTTTAGGTCAAGCTCCATAACGTCGCCGTTTACAATTTCAAGATTGTCAAAATCAGCAAGCGTTTCGTCAAGAACGGGCAACAGCCTTTTATCAAGTTCGATTGAAACGACCTTTTTTGCCACCTTGCAAAGCTCCTTTGTAAGAACTCCTATGCCGGGGCCTATTTCAAGCACACCTGTTTTACTGTCTGCATTTAATGACTGCGCCATTTGAGGGCAAACATTTGGGTCAATTAAAAAGTTTTGACCGAGTGCCTTTGAAAAGGTGAAGCCGTATTTTGAAAGTATTTTTTTTATTGTATTGATATCATATAAATTACAGTCCATATTACACCTGACCTGATTTTGTGCCGTCTTTTTGCAAAAAAGGACGGGAAATTCGGCAAACAATGTTTGCTCTTACGAGTTAAAATCAATGATTTGTCTTAATTTGCGAGTATTCTATCACATTCAAAAATAGTTTACAATATTATTGTTGACATTTTGTTAAATTGTGCTAAAATATCGTTTAGTCGGCTAATGTTAGTTGACTAACTTTATTAAAGAAATCGTAATTATCATTATATAAGGTTGGTGAAATAATGAATTATAAACGCAGGCAGCCGCCTAAGGAGGAGCTTATAGGGCCGAGAGTCAATTTTTTATCACGCCTTGTTCGTTGCAAATTTAACGACATTATAAGCGAGGAGGGGCTTTACTCCGGTCAGCAGGATATCCTTTTTGCCGTTCTTGAAAATGAGGGCATAACCTCAAGCAAGCTTGCCGAGATAACAGGTGTGTCGGCGGCAACAATGAGTGTGTCTGTCAAAAGAATGGAAAAAGCGGGCTTTATTGTTAAAAAGCCTGACGAAAATGATGCAAGAATAATGCATATTTATCCGACTGAAAAGGCAAAAGCCGTTCCGGGTAATACAAGAAAAAAGATAAATGAGCTTGAGCTTATATTGAAAAAAGGAATGGATGAGGATAAAGCGCTTGAGTTTGCGCATTATTTACAGCGTTCCATTGATAATTTGTTAGAAGAATTCGGCAATTGCTGTGAAAAAGGAGATGATAGAAAATGTTAAAAAAATTAGGCAAATATATGAAAGGGCTTGGCTTTCTTTCGCTTATAAGTGCACTGGGTATGATTATCGAGGCTGTTTGCGAGCTTGCGTTGCCGTCGCTTGCAAATAACATTTACGAAACGGTTAATGTTGCCACCTCGCCTGACCAGACTAAAGCGTATGTTTTGAAAATGGGCTTCGGTATGCTCGGCTTGGCTGTTATCGGTCTTTGCGGCGGTCTTACAACCATGAAGGCTTCGGCAGTAGTCAGCCAGCGCTTTGCGTTCAGGCTTAGAAATGATGTGTATAGAAAGATAAGCAATTTTTCATTCAGAAATATTGATAAGTTTTCAACTGCTTCTCTTACTACGAGGCTTACAAACGATATCACAATGCTTCAGCAGGTGGTTATGATGTCACTTCGCATTTTGGTAAGAGGTCCTGCACTTTTGATTGTTGCGGCAGTTATGGCAGTAAGAATTAATCCTAAAATGTCGGCAACGCTTCTTATTATGCTTCCTATAATTATCGTTATAGTAGCGCTTATTATGAAGTTCGGCTTCCCAATGTTTCAAAAGATGCAGAAAAAGGTTGATAACGTAAACCGTGTAGTTCAGGAAAACCTTATAGGTATGCGTGTAGTTAAGGCTTTCGTGCGTGAGGACCACGAAAAGGATAAATTCCATAAGGCGTCTGATGACCTTGCAAAGCAGGGCGCTATGGCTTCGGGACTTATCGTTACCGTTATGCCTGTTATGATGCTTCTTTTTAATGCCGTAATCGTGTTCACTTATTATAAGGGTGCGCTTTCGGCTAATGAGGGTGTTATGCAGGTAGGTCAAATTTCCGTATTTGCTTCTTATGTTGTTCAAATTCTTTTGAACCTTGTTATGATTTCAATGATGCTTTTGCAGCTTGCAAGAGGTAAAGCTTGTGCAGAGCGTGTTGTTGAGGTTCTTGATACGGAGATTGATATTGTTAATCCTGAAAATGCGTTTGTTCCTACAGAGCCAAAGGGTGAGGTTGAATTTAAAAATGTAAGCTTTAAATATGACCCCGAATCCCATGGCGATAATATTCTTGAAAATATCAGTTTTAAGGCAAAGCCGGGTCAGATTGTAGGCATCGTCGGCGGTACGGGCTGCGGTAAATCAAGCCTTGTTAATCTTATTCCACGTCTTTATGACGCAACGCAGGGTGAAGTGCTCGTTGACGGTGTTGACGTTAAGAAATATGACCTTAAAGCGCTTCGTGAAATGATAGGCGTTGTGCTTCAAAAAAATGTTCTTTTCAGCGGAACTATTGAGGAGAATATTCGTTGGGGTAAAAAGGATGCTACTCACGAGGAAATTGTTGCGGCGTGCAAGGCGGCTCAGGCAGACGGCTTTATTAATGAACAGCCTGACGGATATAATACTTATCTTGTGCAGGGCGGTCTTAATCTTTCCGGCGGTCAAAAGCAACGTCTTTGCATTGCCCGTGCCATGATTAAAAAGCCAAAAATCCTTATTCTTGACGACTCAACAAGTGCTGTCGATACCGCAACAGAGGCAAAAATCCGTGAAAGTTTTTACGGCGACCTTAAAGATACAACCGTATTTATCATTGCTCAGCGTATTTCATCTGTTAAAGATGCCGATGAAATTCTTGTTGTTGACGACGGTAAGATTAAGGGTGTCGGCAATCACGACGAACTTATAAAAACAAACGAGATTTATCAGGAAATTTATAATACACAACAGAAAGGAGTGCTTGAATAATGCCACCAATGGGACCTCCGGGCAGAAAAAGTGATTTCAAAAAGCCCAAGAATGCTAAGCAGACATTTACAAGAATCCTTAAATATATGGGCAAAAACAAGCTCTTTTTGATTGTAGTATTTTTAATGCTTATTTTAAGTACGGTTTGCAATATTGCCGCATCTTATTGCCTGAAACCGATACTTAACGATGTTGCCGCCGCTATTAAGGCAGGCACGTTTATGGATGAGGGAATTAAAACCCTTGTCAAAAATCTCATTAAGCTTTCGCTTTTATATGTAGGCGCATCGCTTTTCTCATTTGCACAAAGCAAAATTATGGTAACTCTTGCATATAAGACTACTAACCTTATTCGTAAGGATTTGTTTGACCATATGCAAACCTTACCGCTCAGATTTTTTGATTCAAAAACTCACGGCGAAATTATGAGCCGCTTTACCAACGACGTTGATAATGTTCAAATGATGCTTGAGCAGTCAATGGTACAGCTTATTTCATCGGCATTTACCTTTGTCGGCATAGTTGCAATGATGATTGTTTTAAGTCCTACGCTTTTTGCTTTTGCACTTATTTTCCTTGTAATTATGCTTATTACCGTATCGCAGATAGGCAAAAAATCGAGAAAATACTTTAGGCTACAGCAAAAAAACCTCGGTGTTATGAACGGCAATATCGAGGAATCTGTTGAGGGTATGAAAGTTATTAAGGTTTTCAACCACGAGCAGCAGGCGTTCGACGAATTTGAAGAAACTAATGAAAGCTTCAGAAAAGCTGCAACAAATGCAAACTTTTTCTCAGGTATAATGGGCCCTTGCTCAACAGGTATCAATAATGCAAGCTATGCAACCATTGCACTTGTCGGCGGACTTTTGGCATTGACGGGAAGTCTTGATATCGGTACTTTCTTTACTTTCCTCAGCTATTCAAAGCAGTTTACCCAGCCGATTAACCAAATCGCAAACCAAATGAATACCGTATTTTCTGCCCTTGCAGGCGCAGAACGTGTATTTGAAATTATGGATATGAGTTCGGAAATTGACGACGGCACCGTAACTCTCAGCGAGGAAAAAACGGCTGACGGCAAAAAGTGGTTTTGGCTTGACGGGGATAAGAAAATTCCTGTTGAGGGCAAGGTTGTATTTGAGGACGTTGACTTTAGCTACGTTCCCGAAAAGCAGGTGCTTAAGGATATTAATCTTTATGCAAAGCCGGGTCAAAAGATTGCTTTTGTAGGCTCAACCGGTGCAGGCAAAACTACTATTACAAATCTTATCAACAGATTTTATGATATCGAGCGTGGCTCAATCACATACGATTCAATTGATATTAAGCGTATCAAAAAGGACGATTTGAGAAAGAGTCTTGCAATCGTTTTGCAGGATACGCACATGTTCACGGGAACTATTATGGATAATATTCGCTACGGCAGGCTCAACGCAACAGATGAGGAATGTATTGCGGCGGCTAAGCTTGCTTCGGCTCATTCCTTTATCCGCAGGCTTCCTGAGGGCTATAACACGGTAATCACAGGCGACGGCGGAAACCTCAGTCAGGGTCAAAGGCAGCTTCTTGCAATCGCACGTGCCGCTGTTGCAGACCCGCCTGTTATGATTCTTGACGAAGCAACCTCGTCAATCGATACCCGTACAGAGCTTCATATCGAGCACGGTATGGATAGGCTTATGATTGGCAGAACTGTATTCGTTATCGCTCACAGGCTTTCAACTGTCCGTAATTCAAATGCAATTATGGTTTTGGAGCACGGTGAAATTATCGAGCGTGGCGACCATGACGCACTTATGGCTCAAAAGGGTCGCTATTATGAGCTTTGCACAGGCAAGGCAAAATTAAGCTGATAGCTTATAAAATTCAAACCCGTTGTAATTCAAAAGATTACAGCGGGTTTTTATATTATTCACTTTTTATATAAGAACAGAAATCAGTCTTGAAGATGTAAACCTAATCGGTTATGATAATGTTAAGCAAAATTAAGCCGAGTAAAATTATATGCTATGGCAAGCCCTTTGACAAAATGAAGGGTGATAATCGAGGATATAGAATATTTCCTGATAATTCTTGGGAACGAAAAATATATGAAATAGGAGGTTGTTATTATGAGTGATAGTAATAATTGGCTTGAGGAGTGTTATCAATCCTACAGAAAATTTTGCATCGACAATGAAGTGTTCAGAAAAGCGGCATGGACTAAAGCCGACGGCGACCATACACATTGCTTGTTTGATGCCCAAAAAATCAGCAATTATGATATAGATGATAATGATAAGCAAGGGTATTGCGGTGATAAAGGCACTTGGTTTTGTGCAAGCTGTTTTGAAGAACTGATAAAGCGTCATAATGTAAAGGTTGAGAAAAATACAATTTTATCAATCGAAAATGCGTTAAGGCGGTTTTCAAATGTAATTATATCTCTTAATAATGAGCAGTATTTTCTCAAAAATAAAGATGAAAAAATAATCGTCGGGCATAACGGAGTAAGTAAAAGTTACGACAGTATTCTTTCAATGGAGAGAGAACAGCTTTTTTATGGCAAGGTGCTCAGAGAAATTATTGACGATATTTTTGTGGGTTTTGTTGATTAAAATTTAATATTCATATTCAAAAAAGCACATTAAAAAACTCAATGTGCTTTTTTCTTACGTTTTTGTAATGATAAAGTCACGTAAAAGTAAGGCTTGGGGTGTATTCTTTATTTACGAAAGAGAGAAATTGCTTATCTTAACAATTTTGTAAGAACTTCTTTATTATTTCTTTGCTTTTCTTTAACAGAAAGTAAGAAATGCTTTGGTAAAATCAGGGGCGTAAACGAAAAGTTTAACTTGATTTTTTAACTTAGAATATAAGGAGATGGGAATATGAATATATTGGTAACTCTTAACAGCGGATATGTTTTGCCGCTTTGCACAATGCTTAAATCGCTTTCTTATTCAAACGAGGGAACGGATATTGATTTATATATCGTTCATTCGTCGCTTACTCTTGCCGATTTTCAGAAAATCAATGCAGTAACAATAAATACGGATATTTCGCTTCACCCGATAAAGGTTGACAATTCGCTTTTTGACGGAGCGCCGACGTGCAAAAGAATTTCTAAGGAAACTTATTACAGGATTTTCGCAAGCGAGCTTTTGCCAAAGGGGCTTGACAGAATTTTATATATCGACCCTGATACGGTTGTGATTAACCGCCTTGACGATTTTTATAATGCAGACTTTGGGAGCAATGTTTTAATCGGCGCCAAGCATTTTGACGGCGCAATAGATATTTGGAACAGAAAAAGGCTCGGTATTAAGCGTTCCAAAAGATATATTAACGCAGGAGTTATGCTCTTTAATTTGAAACTTATGCGAGAGCTTTTTTCAAGCGAGAGGGTATTTGATATTATAAAAAAGAAAAAGCCGATACTGTTTCTTGCCGACCAGGACGTAATTAATATTATGTATGACGGCTATATCGGTCTTTATGATGAATATGTTATTAATCTTGACGAGCGTTGCTTTGCAAGGCTTTTGAATAAAGAGTCTTTTGAAAAGGCAAAGAAATATGTGGACGAGCATACCGATATTATTCATTTTAACGGCAAATTCAAGCCGTGGAAAAGTGACTATAAGGGTGAACTTGACGGATATTGGCATCACTTTGACCGTATGCCGAGCTACAAGGCAAGGAGGTATTACAGTGAAACGGCTTAAAAAATATTTCAAGCTTCCGCCTAAAAATGTTTGCATAATTTACGGTGTTGCAATCGCTGTTATTCTTATTGCATTTTTGTCGGTTTATTTTACATTCGGCAAGCAGCTTACTGCTTTTGTTTCGGATACTCAAAATTTTAATGCGTGGCTTGCACAGTATAAAAGTCTCAGTGCGGTAATATTTATTCTTATCCGTGCGTTTCAAACCGTTATTAAAATTATCCCTGCCGAACCGCTTGAAATTGCCTCAGGCTATGCATTCGGCACTTGGGGCGGACTTTTTTACTGTTCGGTAGGAACTTTTTTAGGCTCACTCGTGATTGTTTTTCTTTCAAAGACTTTCGGTCAGGCATTTATCAGTGCTTTTGTAAATGAAGAACAGTTTAAACAGCTTAAAATAATCAGCAATAGCGACAATCAAAATCTGTTTTTATGGATATTTTATCTTGTTCCCGGAACGCCGAAGGATATTTTTACATATATTGTTTCGGCAACGGATATTAATTTAGTCAGATTTTTTGCGATAACAACGATAGCCCGTATTCCGTCAATAATTACATCCACAATCTGCGGCAATGAGCTTATGAATAACAATATAAAAACGGCAGCAACTGTGTTTGTGCTTACGGCAGTTGTGTCGGGAATATGCGCAATTATTTATAAAAAGCATAATGATAAGAAAATGAAAGCGGCTTGAACACAATGTTCAAGCTGTTTTTATTTTGGTGGTGAGTGAAAAATTTGCATAAAAAATTAGGCGACTTCGAGAAAGTGAGATAAATTTCGTATTTTGCGAGTGGGTGCTGTACGTTGGTACTGCCCCCGAGCAAAAGACGGAAAGTGCCAAAAACGGCAAGGACTCGATGTCCTTGCCGTTTTTCCAATCCCTCCGTGTGCAATAAGTTGCACCCACCTCCCTTTGCAAGGGAGACAAAAAGGTATATTAATTTTATTTGGCGCGGTTTAGCCACTTTATCGACAGTCTGAGGCGACCAATGGTCGCCCCTACGGTGTTTTTGAATAACTTATTATCCGTTGCCGCCTGATTTTGGCATATAACGGTAAAGCTCAAGCGCAAGCTTATTGACAGGGAGCGTTTGAACAACAACCTTGCCCGGTCCCGTTACAACTGTGTTGAAAAGTCCTTCGCCGCCGAAGAAAATGTTTTTAGCACCCTTAACGGTTTGAATATCCATATTGCAAGTGCCGTCCATAATTGCGAGATGGCCTGTGTCAAGAACAAGTTGTTCGCCGGCTTGAAGATCATATTCAACGGTAGAGCCGTCAAGCTCAACAAAGAGGACTCCCTCGCCTTCAAATTTCTGCATAATAAAACCTTCACCGCCGAAAAGGCCTGCACCAAGGGCTTTTTTGAAATAAATTGACATATTAACGCCCGGTGTAGATGCTAAAAATGCGCTTTTTTGGCAAATGACAGACTGACCCGGATGAATTTCAACGGCACGGATGTTGCCTGGGCAACAGCTTGTAAATGAAATCATACCTTCTCCGCCACGGCAGGTGTACCTGTTTTGGAACATTTTGTCACCTGAAAAGAGCCTGCCGAAAGCTTTTCCGAGGCCGCCGTTTGTTGTGGTTTCCATAACCATATTAGGCGTCATCCAACTCATTCCGCCGCCCTCTGTAATCATCTGCTCACCGTCTTGCAAATGGCAAATAACAGCAGGGAACGGAGTTCCTTTAATTTCGTATTGCATAAATCTTCTCCTTACTTTTCTGAATTATATTATAGATAATAAACCCATTAGCATAATTTTATCTATAAAACTCCAAAAATATAATATCATATATATACTATTTAATCAATATGTTTAAAAAATATTTATTAAAATTGCATATTGAATATATCTTTTTATAGGTATATAATTACATTGAAATTTATATATACTTTCGGGAGAAAATTATGAAAGATTTTTTAGATAAGGATTTCCTGCTTGAAAGCGATGTGGCAAAGAAGCTTTTCCACGAATATGCCGAGAAAATGCCGATTTGCGATTATCATTGCCATTTAAGTCCGAAGGAAATCTATGAAAATAATCAGCCAAACAATATTTCTGATTTATGGCTTTCGTGCGACCACTACAAATGGAGAGCAATGCGTTCTTGCGGTGTTGAGGAAAAATATTGCACAGGTGACGCAAGCCCTAAAGAAAAATTTGAGAAATTTGCATATACTTTGCAATATTGCATAGGCAATCCTCTTTATCATTGGGCGCATATAGAGCTTCAAAGATATTTTGGAATTGATACTCCGCTTAACGCAAAAACTGCGGATGATATTTATGAGCGTGCAAATAAGGCAATCGCCGAGGGTGATTTTGCTCCTCAAAGCCTTATTACAAAAAGCAATGTCAAGGTTGTTTGCACAACGGACGACCCTGTTGACGATTTAAAATATCACAAGCTTTTAAAGAATGTTGACGGTTTTGATTGCAAGGTTTTGCCTACTTTCAGACCTGACAGGGCGCTTAATATTCACCTTGACGGCTTTGCAGATTATATTAAAGAACTCGGCAAGGTATCGGGTGTTGAAATTAAAACGGTTGACGACGTGATTTGTGCGCTTTTAAAGAGAGTTGAATATTTCCATTCGGTAGGATGCCGTGTGTCTGACCAAGCGTTTGACTGCCCGCCTTATGCATCGGCAAGCAAGGACGAGGTTAATGCTGTATTTAATAAGGCTATGAACGGCGAAAAGCTTACAGATTATGAATGTAACGTATATAAAACCCCGATTGTTATTGCTCTTGGTGAAAAATATCACGAGCTTGGCTGGACTATGGAGGTTCATATCGGCGCAATGCGTAATAATAATACGCTTATGTTTAATAAAATCGGCGCAGATACAGGCTTTGACTCGGTAGGCGACGATAATATTGCTAAGCCGCTTTCAAGGCTTCTTGACGCTCTTAATATCAGCAATAAACTGCCAAAGACTATTTTGTTTAATCTTAATGATAAGGACAATATTGTTCTTGCAACTATGCTCGGCAATTTCCAATCAAGCGATGCTGAATCTAAAATTCAATTCGGCCCTGCTTGGTGGTTTTTGGATACAATGGACGGTATGACTGCTCAAATGAAATCTCTTGGCAACCTCGGAGTTTTGGGCAAGTTTGTCGGAATGGAAACGGACAGCCGTTCGTTTACCTCTTACGGCAGGCACGAATATTTCAGAAGAATTATGTGTAACCTTATCGGCTCTTGGGTTGAAAAGGGTATGTATGCATACGATAAGGATATCCTTAAGGAAATTGTTGAGGGTATTTCATATAACAACGCTATTAAATATTTCAATTTTGAATAATATGGAGGAACATTATGAATCTTAATTTAAGACCTAAAGAGGAATGTACTTTTGATGAAATTTCACTTGGCGAAATTATGCTTAGGCTTGACCCGGGTGAGGGCAGAATTAAAACCGCTCGTTCTTTCCGTGCTTGGGAAGGCGGCGGAGAATATAACGTTGCAAGAGGACTTCGCCGTTGCTTCGGTTTAAGGACAAGTGTTGTTACCGCTTTTGCTGAAAATGAAATCGGCTATCTTATGGAGGACCTTATTCTTCAGGGCGGTGTTGATACTTCCCTTATTAAGTGGGTACCGTATGACGGTATCGGCAGAAACGTAAGAAACGGTATTAACTTTACAGAGCGTGGCTTTGGTATTCGTGGTGCTGTCGGCGCTTCCGACAGAGGCAATACTGCTGCTTCTCAAATTAAGCCGGGAGATATTGATTGGGATTATATTTTCGGTACACTCGGTGTTCGCTGGCTTCATACAGGCGGTATTTATGCAGCTCTTTCTGAGGACAGCGCAAATACTGTTATTGAAGCAGTTAAAAAAGCTAAGCAGTACGGTACAATTGTATCTTATGACCTTAACTACCGTCCGTCACTTTGGAAGGGTATCGGTGGTCAGGCTAAGGCACAAGAGGTTAATAAGGAAATCGCAAAGTATGTTGACGTTATGATTGGTAACGAGGAGGACTTTACTGCTTCTCTTGGCTTTGAGGTTGAAGGCAACGATAAAGACCTTAAGTCGCTTAATATGGACGGTTACTACAAGATGATTGAAACCGTTACAAAGGCTTATCCTAATTTTAAGGTTATTGCTACAACCCTTCGTACAGTTAAGACTGCAACAGTAAACGATTGGAAAGCAATCTGCTGGGCTGACGGAAAGATATATAATTCAATTGAATTTCCGGGTCTTGAAATTATGGACCGTGTAGGCGGCGGTGACTCTTTCGCTTCAGGTCTTGTTTACGGTCTTATGACTTATGAGGATGCGCAAAAGGCAGTTAATTACGGTGTTGTTCACGGCGCACTTGCAATGACTACACCGGGCGATACCTCAATGGCTTCTCTTAAAGAGGTTGAGGCTAAGGTAAACGGCGGCTCTGCAAGAGTACAGAGATAGTATACTGTTACTGAATGCGTAATTGAAAAAACCGTAGGGGCGAACATTGTTCGCCCGTTTCTCAAACGTGAAATTTCATCGGGGACCCCGATGGTGTGACTTATTAAATTAATAGGAGATATAATTATGTCAAATAAAATTGAAACACTTGCAAAAATTCAAGAGGTCGGCATTGTTGCAGTAGTTCGTGCTACTTCAATTGAGCAGGCTGAAAAAATTACAGACGCTTGTATTGCCGGCGGTGTTGCAGCTATCGAGCTTACTTTTACCGTTCCTCACGCAGACAAGCTTATCGAAGCTATGAGGGCTAAATATTCAAGCGGCGAAATCATTATCGGCGCAGGCACCGTTATGGATGCGGCTACTGCACGTATTGCTATTTTGGCAGGCGCAGAATATATCGTTTCACCTTACTTTGACCCTGAAACAGTTAAGACCTGTAACCGTTACGGTATTCCGTCAATGCCTGGTATTTACACTCCTACAGAGGCTGTTCACGCTATGGAATGCGGCGCAGATGTGCTTAAGGTATTTCCGGGCGATATCGCAACTCCTTCATTTATTAAGGATATTCACGGTCCTATTCCTAATGCGGTTATGATGCCGTCAGGCGGCGTTGACGTTGATAACGTTAAGGATTGGATTAAGGCAGGCGCAGTGGCAGTCGGTGCAGGTTCATCTCTTATCAAGGGCGCTAAAACAGGCGATTATGATTTGATTACCGAAACAGGTAAGCTCTTTGTTGAAAGAATTAAAGAAGCAAGAGCAGAGATGAAAAAATAAAATTGCTGATAAATATGAGGCGACCAATGGTCGCCCCTACGATACGTCGAAAGAAATTACGTGTTTGAATGAATTTCTTTGAAATTCATAATAAACACTCCATTCCTTTCTCCTCTTCCCCAAAAAGCTTGCGCTTTTCGGGGACCCCTAATGGAATTTTATCAAAATAAACGCAAAGTAAAAGCGGATTGAACATTAAGTTCAATCCGCTTTTTTTAATGATATTAAAATTTTATTTATCCTCTGTTTCGATTTTGCCGTTTTCTTTTTCAAATTCTGCAACTCTCTTTTTAAGATATTGCTCAATTTCCTTGTTGGCAGAGCGACCTTCGCTCTCGGCAATATATCTGAACTTCTTAAATAATAGCCTGTCAACTCTTAATGTGTATCTAACAATTTTATCTTCCATAATCGAACCTCGTGGCTTTATTATTTATATAATTTTTTTAATATTTTCACATCCGTGACCTTTAATATTGATAATAGCTTACATCATTTGCTTTTAACTGCCGTGTTTTCACTTCCCCTGAAAACAACAAATTTATCATAAAGAAATTCGGTTATCATATTGCAAGCCATTGTGCAACCTAAAACTATGTAGTTGATAGCGGCAACGTCTGCAAATTTTGCCGTGAAATAGTTACCTAAAATTGTTGAAATAGGGGTGAATACACAATAAAACGCAAGCACCTTGAGCATTGCAATAGGCACGTTATTAGCCGATTTGAATGTGAATTTGCGGTTGAATGTAAAGTTCCAAATTACTGAAAGAAGAAGCGCAATAAGGTACATAGGGCCGTATTCGTTTTGCATAATTTTTTCAAATGTTGTATTTGTGTTCATAAGATTTTGAAGTGCAGGAAGCTTGATAATTACTTCGCTCATAAGAGTAAAACTCAATATCTGAATAATACCTGCAGACGCCGAGAAAAGCGCAAATTTAATAAATTGCCATACTCCGCCTTTTGATTTCTTTTCTTCGCTCATTTGAAAAACTCCTTATATTCGAGATGTTTTTATTTTATCACAGTAATTTTTTCGTTGCAAGATTACCAATCATATTTTGTAAGCTTTCCCTTTTGGCTCAATGCCGGATATCCCCACTGCCTTAAAACTTCATAAGTGCCGATTGCAACTGCGTTTGAAAGGTTAAGACTTCTGATAATTCCCCTCATAGGAAGCCTTACGCAACTGTCGTGATTTGCCTTTAAAAGCTCTTCCGGAAGGCCTTTGGTTTCCTTGCCGAAAACAAGAAAAGCATTATTTTTATATTCCATATCCGAATGTGCAATTTCAGCCTTAGTTGAAAAATAATAAAAATCTGCGCCCTTGTTTTTTTCAAAAAATTCCTCTTGGCTGTCATAAAAAGTTATGTCGAGTTTGTCCCAATAGTCAAGACCTGCTCTTTTAACCTGCTTGTCGGTAATGGTAAAGCCCATAGGACCTACAAGATGAAGCCTTGCGCCCGTTGCCGCACACGTTCTTGCAATGTTGCCTGTGTTTTGCGGAATTTCAGGCTCGATAAGCGCAATGTTAAGCGAGTATTCCATTAATATATACCTCTTCTATATCTAAATTCTCATTAAGCGCAACCAAATCGGCGCACTTTCCGACTGCAATTGAACCGATGTTTTTATCTTCATTTATTGATTTTGCAGGATTTATTGTGCACGATTTAAGCGCTGTTTTAAAATCAATTCCAAATCTAATAAGATTTTTAAATTCGGTGTGAATGTTTGAAATTGAAGCGGCAATCGTTCCGTCCTCCAAAACGGCATATTTACCGCCGGGCTTTACGAAAACTGCCTGACCGCCAAGCTCAAATTCTCCCTCGCCAAGCCCTGCGCCTCGCATTGAATCGCTGATAACTACCGCTCTGCTTTCGCCTAAAATTTTAAATGCGTTTCTCAAAACAGTAGGGCAAATATGGCCGCCGTCGCAAATAAGTTCACACATAACTCTTTCATCATCAAGCACTGTACCTGTTATACCTGCCTCTCTGTGAGCCATAGGCGTCATGGCATTGAAAAGGTGAGTTGCGTGGCTTATACCGCAGTCAATAGCTTTTTTACATTCGTCTGCATTTGCTGATGAATGACCGATTGAAACGTTTGCGTAATCTTTAGCGTGCTTTATAAATTTTTCGCTGTCAAATGCTTCGGGTGCAATGGTAATAAGCTTAACAAGCTTGCCGCTTTTTGCGTATAAATCGTCAAATTCCTCAATCGTGCCGCCTCTTATGTACTCGGCATTTTGAGCGCCTTTTTTGCTCATCGCAATAAACGGACCTTCAAGGTTAATTCCCATAACCTTTGCGCCGCCGTGATGTTCTTCTTTAAATTCCTTTATTGTTTCAACGATGCTTTCAAGCCTTTCTTTCGGCAAGGTCATTGACGTCGGGCAAAATGATGTTACGCCGTGCTTTGCAAGCTCCTTTGCCATTTTTTCAAGGCCGCTCTTGTCAGCGTCGGATGCGTCGCCGCCTGCACAGCCGTGAATATGCACGTCAATAAAACCGGGTATAATAATCTTGCCTGCCATATCTTTACCGTCGCCGTCAAGAATTCCGATTTGCTTTATTTTTCCGTTTTCTATTTCAATATCGCCGTATTCTTTTTCAAAATTTTCGTTAAAAAAGGTGCAATTTTTTAAAATCATTACTCATTTTCCTTTGCAATTTTATATGCAAGCTCCTCAAGCTGCTCAAAATGCTCAAAGGTGCTTATTTCCTTTCTAAGTGCCGCACCGCCACGTATGCCTTTCGTGTAATATGCCGCATGGTGCCTTGCCTCTCTCATTGCGGTGTATTCGCCCTTGTATTCAATAATTTTCTGAATATGCTTTAGCATAACTGCCATTTTTTCGTTAATGCTTACATCAGGCAAAACTCTGCATTCGCTGAGATATGCGTTAATTCTTCTGAATATCCACGGATTTCCGAGTGCGCCCCTGCCAATCATAATAGCATCGGCATTTGTCTTTTCAAGCATAATTGCCGCCGACTGCTCGTCTGTTATGTCGCCGTTTGCAATAACCGGGATATCAACCGCTTTTTTTACCTTTGCAATTATGTCATAGTCAACCTTGCCCGAATACATTTGCATTCTTGTTCTTCCGTGAACGGTAATTGCCGACGCACCGTTTTTTTCTGCAATTTGCGCAAGCTCAACCGCCGTAATGTTTTCATCATCCCAGCCTTTTCTTATTTTGACTGTTACGGGAATGTTGACTGCATCGCTTACCGCCTTTACTATCTCCCCCGCAAGCTTGGGATTTTTCATAAGGCTTGCACCGCCGCCGTTCATTGCGATTTTAGGAGCGGGGCAACCCATATTTATGTCAATAATATTAGGGTGAAATTCAAGGCATTTTTGCGCCGCCTGCGCCATAATCTTCGGGTCGTCGCCGAAAATCTGAGCGCCTGCCGGATTTTCAATTTCGCCGAGTGTTAAAAGCTCTTTGCTTTTTTTGTCGCCCATTGTAAGCCCTTTGCTCGATACCATTTCAGTCACGGTGTATCCTGCGCCGTAGTTAATGCAAAGTTCACGAAACGCTCTGTCCGCAATTCCTGCCATTGGCGCTAAAAATATATTGTTTTCAAATTCAATATCTTTAATTTTCATTTTGTTTACCTTTTTATTTTTACTTGCAATTAATATATCACATTATTAATTGTAAATCAATCAATTATATGATATAATAATATGATTTTAAATGTAAGGAACTGAGTTTATGAAGCTTCTTGTTTTAGACGGTAACAGTATTGTAAACCGTGCTTTTTACGGCATAAAATTATTAACCAATAAAAACGGAGAATATACCAACGCAATCTACGGCTTTTTAAATATTCTTTTAAAGCTTGAGGATATTTGCTCGCCTGATGCACTTGCCGTAGCATTTGATGTTCATGCGCCTACTTTTAGGCATAAAATGTATGATGAATATAAGGCAGGACGTAAGGGCATGCCTGACGAGCTTCGTGCTCAAATGCCTGTCCTTAAAGAAATGCTTAAAAATCTCGGAATTAAAACGATTGAAAAAGAAGGCTGGGAGGCTGACGATATTCTCGGCACTCTTGCCGCTGTATGCAGGAAAAACGGTGACGAATGTTTTATTGCAACGGGTGACAGGGATTCGTTGCAGCTTGCTCACGGCGGTGTTAAGGTGCTTCTTGCACGCACAAAAATGGGGCAGGCAGTTACCGATATTTATGACGAAAAGGCGATTGACGAGGAGTACGGTGTAACGCCTGAGGAACTTATTCAGGTTAAGGCACTTCAGGGTGATGCGTCGGATAATATTCCCGGTGTTGCCGGAGTGGGCGCTAAAACTGCGCTTGACCTTATTGCACGTTTTCATACTCTTGATAATATTTATAATAATCTTGACGAGCTTGATATTAAGCCGGGTGTTAAGGCAAAGCTTAAAAACGATAAAGAAAAGGCTTATCTCTCTTTAAAACTCGGCACAATCAGCACCGAAGCACCGATTGATACGGATGTCAATTCTTATGTCATTTCAGGCAGGGACGAGCAAAAGGCGGTTTCTCAATTTGTAAAGCTTGAACTTTTTTCGCTTATCCCTAAATTCGATCTTGACCCTAATAAAGCAGCCGAGGCTGAAGAAGAGGAAACGATTGAGAGAAACATCAGCTTGGTAAGTTGTGACAATGCCGGCGCTTTGCTTGAAAGAGTTAAGGGGGCTGATGTCTATTTTTATCCCTTAATCATTGACGGCAGTTTGACGGATTTGTATTTTGCGTTTGATAATGAAATTGTTGTTATTTCACCTGAGACGCAGGGATACAAGGATTTTATTTGTGAATTTTTTGAGGACGAGAGCGCAAAAAAATACAGTTTTAACACGAAAGAGCTTCACCGTTTGGCATGCAAATTAGGTGTTGAATTAAAGGGTGTTAAGGGCGATTTAATGCTTAGTGCCTATCTTTTAAGACCGAGCGACAGCAATTACGATATTGCTCACCTTTGCCTTGAATACGGTGTTAAAATTCCCGAATTTCTTAATTCTCTCGGCACTAAGGATGAAAATGTTGAGCTTGCTTCTGTAATTAAGCCGCTGTTTGAAAAGACGGATATACTTATTGATGATGCGCAGGAAAGGCAGCTTCTTGAAGATATTGAACTTCCGCTTTCACGTGTTCTTGCTAAGATGGAATACGTCGGCTTTGAGGTTGATAAAAACGGAATTGAGTCCTTCGGCAAAATGCTCGGTGAAAGAATTAAGGCTTTAACCGATTCTATTTACGAAAGTGTTGGGTATGAATTTAATATCAATTCTCCAAAACAGCTTGGCGTTGCACTTTTTGAAGAACTTAAATTACCGTGCAAGAAAAAGACAAAAACAGGATATTCAACCAATGCCGAGGTACTTGAAGGCTTAGTCGGCGAGCACCCTGCAATCAGCCAAATTCTTGAATATCGCTCGCTTTCTAAGCTTAAATCCACCTATTGCGACGGACTTTTAAAGGTTATTGCAGATGACGGCAGGATTCATACCCGCTTTAATCAGGTTGAAACAAGGACGGGCAGAATTTCATCTCTTGAGCCTAATTTGCAAAATATTCCGATTAGGACGGAGCTTGGCAGCCAAATGCGTAAATTCTTTATCGCAGGCGAGGGCAAAAAGCTTGTTGACGCCGACTACAGCCAGATTGAACTTCGTGTTCTTTCTGACCTTTCAAATGATAAAAATATGATTGACGCATTCAATTCAGGCGAGGATATTCATACGATTACCGCATCTCAGGTGTTTAATCTTCCTGTTCAAATGGTTACCCCTCAAATGAGAAGCAGGGCAAAGGCTGTTAATTTTGGCATTGTTTACGGCATCGGCGCATTTTCTCTTGCAAAGGATATCGGTGTTTCAAATAAAGAGGCTAAGCAGTATATTGAAAATTATCTTGCCCATTACAGCGGTGTAGACGATTATATGAAAAAGATGATTGACCTTGCAAAGGATAAGGGCTTTAGCGAAACATTATTCCACAGAAAAAGATATTTGCCCGAACTTGCTTCGTCTAACCATATGATGCGTGCATTCGGCGAACGTGTTGCAAGAAATATGCCTATTCAGGGCACTGCCGCCGATATTATCAAAATCGCAATGGTTAAGGTTGACGATAGGCTTGCAAAGGAAAATATGAAATCACGTCTTATTCTTCAGGTACATGACGAACTTATCGTTGAATCGCCGGAAAACGAGGCGCAAAGGGCGCTTGAAATCGTGTGTGAGGAAATGGAAAATGCCTGCAAAATGAAAGTTCTTCTTCGTGCAGACGGCAAAATCGGCAATACGTGGTTTGACGCTCATTAATGTAATATGATTAGTATAGAAAAATTTAACATAAAATATCTTGATGATGTTTATAAAATAGAATGTGCCTGCTTTGCTCACCCGTGGAGCAAAAAAGACCTTGAAAATCAGCTTTCGCTTGATACCTCTCACTTTCTTGTTGCACTTGAAAATGAAAAAGCGGTCGGCTATATGGGACTTCAGATTTTCTCCGGTGAGGGTTATGTTACAAATGTTGCCGTCTTGCCCGAATATCGCAGACGTGGCATAGCTCAAAGGCTTATATTTGCCGAGTTTGAAAATGAGATGGATTTTATAACTTTAGAGGTGCGCAAAAGCAATACCCCTGCAATAAGGCTTTATGAAAAAGCAGGCTTTGAAAATGTCGGTATCCGCCCTCATTTTTACACTTCCCCCGACGAGGACGCTGTAATTATGACTAAGAATTTTAATATATAAATTCAATTAAAAATGCAGTTTATATATCGTAAGGCGATATCGTCAACGTTGGCTTTAGTGAATAATACATATAAGTAAAAAGGAAATAGAAAATGAAAATTTTGGGAATTGAGTCCTCTTGTGACGAAACGGCATGCGCTGTTGTTGAGGACGGACGAAAAGTATTATCAAATATTGTTGCAACCTCGCTTGAGGAGCATAAGCTCTACGGCGGAGTTGTGCCTGAGATAGCATCAAGGCGGCACGCCGAATCAATCAGCGGCGTTGTTAAAGAAGCGCTTGAAAAGGCTGACTGCACTTTGGATGACATTGAAGCGATTGCGGTTACTTATGCACCGGGGCTTATAGGTGCGCTTTTGGTGGGCGTTAATTTTGCAAAGGGTTTATCGTTTGCAACAAGTACTCCGCTTGTTCCTGTTCATCATTTGAGAGGTCATATTGCATCGAATTACATTTCAAGCGATGTTAAGCCGCCGTTTTTGTGCCTTGTTGTCAGCGGAGGCCATTCGCATATTGTTGCGGTTAACGATTATACGGATTTTGAAATTATCGGCAAAACACGTGATGATGCGGCAGGCGAGGCGCTTGATAAGGCAGGCAGGACTATGGGTCTTGCGTATCCCGGCGGAATAAGCATTGACAAAATCAGCAAGCAGGGAAATGAAAATGCTTTTAAATTTCCTCATCCGAGAGTCACGGGCAGTGAATACGATTTTTCGTTTTCAGGTCTTAAAACAAGCGTTATCAACACCGTTCATAACGCAAAGCAAAAGGGCGAAGAAATAAATATACCCGACCTTGCGGCTTCGTTTCAAAAAAGCGTTGTTGATTGCCTTATTCAAAATCTTGAAAAAGCGGCAATTGACAAAAACTTCAAAAAAATTGTAATAGCAGGCGGTGTTTCTGCTAATTCTAAATTAAGAAGAGAAGCAGAGAGGCTTTGCCAAAAGCATAAATGGCAGCTTTATTTGCCCGAACTTAAATATTGCGGCGACAATGCGGCAATGATTGGCTCGCAGGGCTATTATGAGTTTATAAGCGGTGTTGAGGCTGACGAAAGTCTTAACGCTTATGCCACAATGCCTATCGATGAAGCGTACAAAAGCAGTAATTGACAAAAAATTCACATAAAGTGATTAATTTGATTTTATGTTATTGTTACATTTTAATGAATTTTTGGCAGTTCTATTGAATTTTAAGGATTTTTTGGTATAATTAATGAGAATGAAATTGGGAAACTTTGATTGTTTTTCAATGAGTTCAATTTGTTTGTAAATAATTTCAAAGGAGAATAAAGATTATGGAAACAAATCTTACTTCTAACAAGTCACTTCTTGATTGGCTTGACGAAAAAGTAGAACTCCTTAAGCCATCAAACATTGTATGGATTGACGGTTCAAAGGAACAAATCGACGCTCTTAAAAAAGAGGCTGTTGAAACAGGCGAAATGATTAAGCTTAACGATGAGCTTCTTCCTGATTGCTATCTTCACAGAACAGCAGAAAACGACGTTGCACGTGTTGAGGACAGAACTCTTATCTGCACAACTAAGGAAGAGGACGCAGGTCCTACTAACCACTGGATGGCTCCTGATAAGTGCTACAAGATGCTTTATGACATCGCAGCAGGCTCTTATGAAGGCAGAACAATGTATATCATTCCTTATTCAATGGGCCCTGTAGGTTCACCTATGTCTAAGATTGGTATTGAGATTACAGACTCAATCTACGTTGTTCTTAATATGAATATTATGACAAGAATCGGCAAGAAAGTTCTTGATACTCTCGGCGATTCAAACGACTGGGTACGTGGTATGCACTGTAAATGTGACGTTGACCCTGAAAAGAGATGGATTTGTCAGTTCCCTGAGGACAACACAATCATTTCTGTAAATTCAGCTTACGGCGGAAACGTACTTCTCGGTAAAAAGTGCTTCGCTCTTCGTATTGCTTCTTACCTTGGTAAGAACGAGGGCTGGCAGGCAGAACACATGCTTATCCTTGGTCTTCAAAAGCCAAACGGAGAAATCAAGTATATCTGCGCTGCATTCCCATCAGCTTGCGGTAAGACAAACCTTGCTATGCTTATCCCACCTGAAGGATATCAGAGAAAAGGCTACAAGGTATGGTGCGTAGGCGACGATATTTCTTGGATTAAGAAGGGTGAGGACGGACGTCTTTATGCTATCAACCCTGAAAATGGATTCTTCGGCGTTGCTCCCGGTACTAACGAGAAGTCTAACCCTAATGCTCTTGCATCAACAAAGAAGGGCACAATCTTTACAAACGTTGCTCTTAACCTTGATAACAACACAGTTTGGTGGGAAGGTCTTGACAAGAACCCACCTGCAAATGCAATTGACTGGAAGGGCAATCCTTGGAACGGTCAAACAAGCGAGGAAAAGGGTGCTCATCCAAACTCAAGATTTACAGCTCCTGCAGTAAACTGCCCTTGCATTTCATCAGAATTTGAAAATCCAAACGGTGTTCCTATTTCAGCATTCGTATTCGGCGGCCGTCGTGCTAAGCTCACTCCGCTTGTATATCAGTCAAAGAGCTGGAATCACGGTGTATTCGTAGGCTCAATTATGGGTTCTGAAACAACTGCTGCAGCTACAGGTCAGGTTGGCGTTGTTCGTCGTGACCCTATGGCTATGCTCCCATTCTGCGGCTACAATATGGGCGATTATTGGAAGCATTGGATTGAAATCGGCGAAACTCTTGACGAGGATAAGGCTCCTAAGATTTTCAACGTTAACTGGTTCCGTAAGGACGACGAAGGCAACTTCTTGTGGCCTGGCTTCGGCGATAACCTCAGAGTTCTTGATTGGATTATCGACCGTTGCGAGGGTAAGGTTGACGCTCAGGAAACAGCTATCGGTTATCTTCCTTATGCTAAAGATATCAACCTTGATGGTCTTGATATGACTGAGGCTGACCTTGAGAAGATTCTTGACGTTGATAAGGACGCTTGGAAGGAAGAACTCAAGGGCGTTGACGAGCTTTATGCTAAGTTCGGCGATAAGCTTCCTAAGGAGCTTGAGGACGTACTTGAAGAAGTTAAGTCAAACCTTGACAAATAATTATCTCTTTTGAAATAATATAATACAAAACACGGTACAAAATTTTGTACCGTGTTTTTTTAGACTGTCGATAAAGTGGCTAAACCGTGCCGTGCTTAAATTATCATAAAGTGATGACGTTGGACAAGGATTTGCTCTTGCCGAAATAAAATCAAAAATACATTTATAGAAAAGTGGCTTGAACGTAGTGTTCAAGCCACTTTTGGCACTTTCCGTCTTTTGCTCGGGGGAGTGAATTGTGCAAAGCACAAGAGACACGTGGCTCCAAATTCACGTGTGAATTTGGGAGAAACAGTACAGTGTACTGTTTCGTAGCAAGTGAATAAGACAGCTCCCGCTCGCAAAATACGAAATTTATCTCACTTTCTCGAAGTCTTTCAGCGTGTTATTATAAATTATTTTTCTTTTTTATTCCGACTAAAAATGAAAGTGAGACGATAAACGTGATTGCTTCGGCGACTGGGAATGCAAGCCATACGCCTGTCATTTTGAAGAGATATGAGAGCAAAAATACGCTTGCGATAATCACAACAAAGCCACGCATAATTGAAATGATAAAAGCCGGAGCCGCCTTGCTCATAGAACTGAATGCAAGGGACAGGAAAATATTAAGCCCTGCAAAAATGAAGCCTATAAAGTAAATTCTCAAACCTTTAACCGCATAATCGGTAAGTGCGGCAATGTGCTCGCTGTTGAAAACATTTGCGATTGGGGCAGCAAAAATATTTACTGTTACTATTATTATTCCTGCAAGGCAAAGGCAGGTGATAATGCCGAGCTTGAGTATTTTTGAAACATTTTCGTTTTCGCATTTAGCGTAATATTTGCTGATAAGCGGCTGCGAGCCTTGTGCAACACCGTTGAATACAGATACGGCAACGAGCGAAATATTAGCAACAACGCCGTAAGCCGCAACGCCGATATTGCCGACTAATTTTAATATAATCATATTAAACGCAACGGTGATTACACCTGAGGAAAATTCGCCTACAAAGGCTGAAACACCGAGTTTTGCACAGTTAAATAATTTAACGAAAGACGGCACGCAGGGCTTAAAGCTTATGTTGTTTTTCTTTGAGAAAAAGTGAATACAGCAGATTGCACAGCCTACAACAGGACTCAAAGCCGTAGCCAAAGCCGCACCTGCCATACCCATTTTAAGCGGAAACATAAGCACCCAGTCCATAACAATATTGAAAAGACTGCTTATAACCGTAGCCGCCATTGCTATTGACGGTGCGCCGTCATTTCTGACGAATGCGTTGCAAATGTAATTCCACATAAAAAGCGGAGTAAAGCACATAAATATTTTTGTGTAAGGCGTGCCGACCTTTATAATCTCACTGCTTCCGCCCAATAAAGCAACAAGTTTATCGGGTATGAAAACACCGATTGCCATAAAAATCAAGCTAAAAAGCGTTGTGAAAAATATTGCGTTGAAAAAATATCTGTTATTTTTTTCTCCCTGATTTTTAGCTATTGCAAATCGAATTGCCGAGCCTACGCCAATCATTGAGCCTATGGCAAATATTAAATTATATAAGGGTAATACAAGATTTAATGCGGTAATGCCGTTAGCACCGACTGCCTTTGATATGAAAAAGGTGTCAGCCAAAATGTAGCACGACATTCCAATCATGGCAAATACGTTTTGCGATACGTATTTTGCAAACTCTTTTGACGCACTTTTGTTTTTCATAATAGATTCCTTTACTTGTTTATATATTATGGCGATTTTAACATATATATATTTAATTGGCAAGTGCTATTTAAAATGTCGTGTTTTTATTTATTTAACATATTATTTAATAATGTTCATATTTATTTCACACGCAGTATATTTATGAATATTATAGTTGTAGTTGCAAAGGGAAAGGTGCTACTTCCCGATGCGTATAAAATATTTTTCATCCTTACCTCCTCTTTTTTATATTGATAAAAAGAATAGAAACACCGAGACGTAAAAGCCTCGGTGTTTTTATTTTGTTAATTATACAATTTAAAATTCGATTTTCGTTTGTTTATAATCCTTATCGTGGGCAGTCAGCACCGCAACGCAGTTTTCGTTTTTATACATTTTATTAAGCCAACGAAGAGAAATTTTCATATTTTGAATATTATGTATCGGGCCGGAAAGAATAAGCTCGCTCCACGATTTTTCGCTTATTCCGTTGTCGCCGGCAATTACTGCCATTTTGCCGTTTTGCTTAATCACAACGCAAACAGAGCCTGCCGAATGACCGGGAGTATAAACAATTCTGACGCTTCCGTCGCCGAATAAATCGCAGCTTTTGCCGAAAGGTGCACGGGAGTCATAATTCATTTCAATCGGCTCAATTTCAACACCCTGCCAAAGCGCTTTACGGTATCTTGGGTTTGGAAGAAGCGAAATTTCAAGTTCTTCTTTTGTTGCATAAATATGCTTAGCACCCTTTAAATCCTTAAGTCCGCTTACGTGGTCGCAGTCAAGATGAGTTAAAATTACCGCATCAAGCTGCTTTGGAGTAATGCCGAGTGCGTCAAGCTGCCTTGCAACACTGTCGTTAAGAGTAACGGTTGGCTGACTTGAAAAGTAAAGAGCAAGTCCGAGATGATGCCGTGGGTTTATGGCGCATTGCTCGCTCCAGCCGGTATCAACAAGAACGTTTTTGCCGTTTATTCTTATTAAAAATGCTTTGACGGGCACATCGTTTCTGCCTTTTTTGCTTTGAAAAAGACCTGTATAAGCAAATTTTCCGTTCTTGCTGTCCCTGTCATGAACAGCACTTGATACAAGCATTTTGCCCGTTTGCAGTACGTCGATTTCAGCCATAAATTCATCCCTCTTTTGCCTACAATATAATAACAATATAATATCATATTTAGCTTATTCGTTCAATAGAATTTATACTGATTTATATATTTGTAAAAAAGTTATTTTGAAAGTGACAATCTTGCTTTGTTTTGATATAATATAGAAAGCAAAAGGAGTTGGTAGCGTGAAAAATATGCTTGATTATATAGAGGAATACGGTAATTATTCATTTAAAGAAAAGCCTTTTAATGAAATAGATAATCTTATATTTTCACAGCTTGCGTATACGGATTTTAAAAATATTGCAGATAAGCAGAGTGTGTCGCTGTTAAAGGGCGCAAAGCTGTTTTTTGCAATGTATACTCAGCAGGAGATTGACGAGCTTATTGCAATCAGTGCAAAAAGTGCCGATTTGCTCAGGCGTTGCAGTATGGCAAAGAGGTTTCAAAACATTATTTTATGCGATTATATTAATAATGTAAGCGACGATATCGACAAGCAATTTTCAGCAATCCATTTTCTTCTTGATGACGGGTGCGACGTTGTTGCATTCAGAGGAACCGACGTTACGGTTACGGGTGTTAAGGAGTCGGCAATGCTTTCCTATATGTTTCCCGTTCCTGCGCAAATCGAGGCTTTGTATTATTTTCAGGAAACGTGTATGCGCCATTCGGGCGATATAATTCTCTGCGGTCATTCAAAGGGCGGAAATCTTGCCGTTTTCGCCGCAGTTAATTGCTCAAATTCGCTCAAAAAAAGGCTTAAGGCGGTTTACGAGGACGATGCGCCGGGCTTTCCGAAATATTTTTTCGACAGATACGATTATTGTCAGATTAAAGATAAAATTCATTTCTTTACCCCGCAAGGCTCAATTATCGGCAGAATGCTTTTTCATGATACCGAGCCTGCTATTGTTCACAGTGAAAATTCGGGTCTTAAGCAGCATCAGGTTTCTTCTTGGGAGGTCGACGGTGACCGTTTTAAATATGAGGAAAAATATGACCGTACAAGCGATTTTGTAAGCGATTATATAAATGAACTGATTGATTATATCTCCGATGAGGAGCTTGAACTTTTCTTTGATACACTTGAATATGTTGCCGAGAATATAGGCATTGAGGATTTTTATGATATCAAGGAGCTTGATATCATAAAAGTGTTCGGTTTGATTGACTCTATTACAACTCTTGACGACGAACATAAAACGAAATTTAAGCAAATTTTGAAAAAAGTTATAGCGGATTTCACAAAGGAGTATTTGTCTCAAAAAACCCAGACATATAAGAATATTTTAGAAAGCTTTTCATTGAAGAAAAAAGAAAATATAGACAGCAATACGGATAAAAATGAGATAATAGCAGACGGCAGGGAGAGATAACGTGATTTTTTGCTTTATTAGTATTGAAAAATGAAATTAACGTGCTATAATATTTTTTATAGTATTATTATAATTATAAATTTCATAGGCATTGGGTAAAAGCCTTTGCCTCAAATATAGGAGATGTTTAAAAATGCAAAAGAAAGATATTGATTGGTCAAGCCTTGGCTTTGGCTATGTTAAGACTGACAAACGTTTTGTAGCTCACTACAAGAACGGCAAGTGGGACGAAGGTCAGCTTGTTGAGGATGATACGATTACACTTAACGAATGTGCCGGCGTACTTCAGTATGCACAAACTTGCTTTGAGGGTCTTAAAGCATATACAACTAAGGACGGTAGAACTGTTTGCTTCCGCCCTGACCTTAATGCAAGCCGTATCGCAGATTCTTGCCGTGGACTTCAAATTCCGGTTGTTCCTGAAGAAATGTTTTTAAGAGCTGTTAAAGAGGTTGTAAAGGCTAATGAGGCTTGGGTTCCTCCTTTTGGCAGCGGTGCTACTCTTTATATTCGTCCGTATGTTTTCGGCGTTAATCCTGTTATCGGTGTTAAACCTGCAGATGAGTATGAGTTTAGAATGTTCTGTACTCCGGTAGGTCCTTATTTCAAGGGCGGTGCAAAGCCTATCACTATCCGTGTATCTGACGTTGACCGTGCCGCACCTCACGGTACAGGTAATATTAAAGCAGGTCTTAACTATGCTATGTCACTTCATAACATTGTTGACGCTCATGAGCATGGCTTTGACGAAAATATGTATCTCGACCCTGCAACAAGAACAAAGGTTGAGGAAACAGGCGGCGCTAACTTCCTTTTTGTAACTAAGGACGGCACTGTTGTTACTCCTAAGTCGAATTCTATTTTACCGTCAATCACCCGTCGTTCACTTATGGTTGTTGCTGAGAAGTATCTTGGCCTTAAGGTTGAACAGAGAGAGGTTTATTTTGACGAGGTTAAGGATTTTGCAGAGTGCGGCCTTTGCGGTACTGCAGCTGTTATTTCTCCTGTCGGCAAGATTGTAAACCACGGTGAGGAGATTTGCTTCCCATCGGGTATGGAGGAAATGGGCCCTGTAACCAAGAAGCTTTATGAAACCCTCACAGGTATCCAAATGGGTGAGATTGAAGCGCCTGAAGGTTGGATTTGCGAAATAAAATAAGTCGGTCACGAATAAATAGCCATAACCGTGCCGAAATAGAAAAGGATTAGGTATTCGTATTAATTTACGAATATCTAATCCTTAGTTTTTTATATCAATGACATTGTTCGCCTCTTTTTTTGTATTTTAAAATGTAAACTTTTTATAAATCTATTGAATATTATATAACTTTTATTTATAATAATGGCGAAATTTAAAAAGAGGTAATATCGTATATGAAATTTAAAAAGATATTGTCAGTATTTTTGAGCCTTGTGCTTGTTTTGTCTGTTTTTGCAGGGCTTGAAATAAATGCTTATGCCGCAACAAGCGGAACATCAGGCGGTGTAAACTGGAATCTTGATAAATCAACAGGCGTTTTCACCATTACAAAAAACGGTAACGGCAGAGGTGCCGATTATTCAAAATATCAATTTTTTGGCGGAAACAATCAGCCTTGGTATAATGACCGTAAATCAATTAAAACGGTTAATGTTGAAGAGGGCGTTATTCAAATCGGCTCATATTGGTTTTACGATTGTACTAATTTGACTACGGTTAATTTTAATTCTTCAACTCTTGATACCTTGGGCGATGACCTTTTCAGGGGCTGTACCTCACTTCAAAGTATTAATCTTCCTGAAAATGCGACTTACTATTATAGTGAACTTTTCCTTGACTGTACTTCGCTTAAGTATGTTTCACTCCCGTCAACCAATAATACCGATAACTATAAGGGCAAAATCCCCAACGGTACATTTAAGGGCTGTACTTCGTTAGAGCAGGTTTACGTTGGCAGCGGCCATACGGGTATGGACGTTAATGCTTTTAACGGCTGTTCAAAACTTAAGGGCATTGTTTGGACAAGCGGTAATCTCTCGTCTGTTGCAAGCTCAGCTCTTACAGGCGTTGCGTCAAGCTGTAAACTCGTTGGTGCAAGTTCTCTTGTTAATGCGACAAGTGCGCTTTCATTCCAAAATGTAAACGGCTTTTGCGGCACGGCTTTAAGCTATAAATATGATGCACAAAACAAGAAGTTAAGCGTTTTGGGCAGCGGCGATATGACCTCTAACCCTTGGAGCGTTTACTCCGCATTTATTACCGAACTTGATTTTTCCGGCACAAACGGTAATTTTACAATTATGAACGGTGCTTTTCAAAATTTGGTTAATTCAACATTTTGGGTGAATATTCCGTCAAATTGCACTAAAATAGGAAGCAACGCTTTTTACAATGCAAACTTTAATTACAACAGATTTTTAGGCAATAAAATCACTATCGGCGATAATGCTTTCGGAAATGGCTCAGGCTCGTATGCACGCTTTTTCGGTATTGCAAATTCAGGTGTTCGTGATTATGTAAAAGAGGGTCAGGCTAAGGGTTACGATTGGCATTATTACTGCCTTGACGATAAGCATAATTATGTAACTAAAACAGTTGCGCCTACCTGCGTTGAAAAGGGATATGATTTAACCTATTGTACTGATTGCGATACAGACGAGGTTAAGTCTAATTATACGGACGTCATCGGTCATAAGTATGAATATACTGGCACAAACGGTCCGAGCATTGTTTATAAATGCAGTGTCTGCGGTAAAACAAATCTTCAGCTTGACGCACTTACTCTTGTTTCAAGCTTTAAGGACGCAATAACAACAGACGATAAGGCTGCGGCTTATACTCAGTCAAATTATGACGGTAAATATGACCTTAACTATAACGGCTTTATCAATGCTAAGGATTACAGTATGCTTAGCAAAATAATTAATAATATTGATACAACGAATAAGCAAACAACTATTGATACTTCAACAACTTACCAAACAATTGAGGGCTTCGGCGCTTCTGCCGCTTGGTGGGCACAGTATGTCGGCGGCTGGAAAAATTTAGACGAGATTATGGAGCTTCTTTACAGCAAGGAAAAGGGCGCAGGTCTTGATATTTATCGCTATAACCTCGGTACAGGGTCGCAGGATGATACACATATTACAGATGTTGACAGAAGAACGCAAGGCTTTTTGCAGAAGGACGGCACATACGATTGGAGCCGTGACGCTAATGCTCAAAAGGCGCTTGCTTCTGCTCAAAAGGCTAACAAGGATTTAAAGGTTACCCTTTTCTCTAACTCCGCTCCTGTTTGGCTTACGAAAAACGGCAAGGCATATTGCTCAAACGGCGCTAATTCTAACCTTGATCCAAGCAATTATGACGCATTTGCCCAATTCGTTGTTAAGTGTTCGGAGCATTTCATTGACGAGGGTTATAATGTAACAGAGGTTTCGCCTATTAACGAGCCTGAATGGGCTTGGGCAGCCGATACAAACGGTAACGCCGGACAGGAGGGTTCTCATTGGGAGGATACTGCGGCAAGAGATTTCTATAATAACGCAATGATTCCTGCCATTAAAAAAAGTGAAAAGCTTAACGGCAGAGTCGGCGTCGACGTTTGGGAATGTGCTCAGCTTAATCACTCAACATATTTCAACGGTTTTCTTAATAATATGTTCTCATCATCAAGTTTGTACCCTAACAATTACGGCAAAAATAACTCTAATATCAGAGATTATGTTGACTCTCTCGGCACACACTCCTATTGGGCATCAACAAGTGACAGGGAAAAGGTTGCAAGCACACTTGCAGGCAATGCGATAACTAATAATTACACCGCTGTTAAAAAGGTACGTTGCACAGAATATTGCCAGATGACAAATGACGGCAATTCAGGTGTTTACGGTCTTATTCAAAAAGAGGGCACAACCAACGGTCTTGGTATCGAATACGGTCTTGCTCTTGCAGATATTATGCATCAGGATTTAACCATTCTTAACGCTGTTGAATGGGATTGGTGGGTAGCTGTCGGCCCCGGCGTATATCCCGACGCACTTGTTTATGTTAATAAAAATAATCACAACGATGTTCAAACCTCAAAGCGCCTTTGGGTAATGGGTAACTACGCAAGATTTATTGAGGACGGCGCAAAGAGAGTTTCTGTTTCAACAGGCTCAAACTTTGGCCAAAATCTTGTGACAAATACAACTTATTCTTGGAAAGACGGTAACACAACACGCACCGATAAGAATAATTACATTGAGCAGACCGCTTACCAAAATCCTGACGGAACAGTTGTAGTAGTTTATATCAATAATTCGGACACAAACGAATTTACAAAGTTCTCATCGGATTATAAGAAGTTTGAAACTTATGTAACAGACGAAAGCCGTGACCTTGAAAAATATCAAAGCGGCAACACAAATGTGGCTGTTTCAATTCCTGCAAAGAGTGTAACAACAGTAGTTCTTACACCGAATGCACAATAATAAAAAATAATAAAATTAACGGGCGAACACTGTTCGCCCCTACGGTTATCGTATAATTTGATTTTCGTAGGGGCGATCACCGATCGCCCGCTTTTTATTTTTCTATTTCTAATACTGTTAATTTATCCCCGTCAACCTTAAATTTCACGTTCATATTATCAAATGAAATGCCGTAAATTCTGTTAGAATCATTTTGATAGGCAGGACGTGGGTCGCAACTTAAAATGCCTGTCAGTGCGTCGATTTTATCACTTGGTATAAGTGACTTTATATTGTCGTTTATTTCAATTTTAAGCCTGTCTGCCTCGTGCACGTCGGCAAAGCTGCTTTTTGCTTCGGGGCGGCAGTCGGCATATTTTATATAAGGTTTAATGTCATAAATCGGAGTGCCGCTTTTCATATCAACTCCGCCTACCGTAAGCACTGTGCCATGCTCTTTCGTTTGTTCAACCTTAATCAGCTTTACGCACGATAAGCCGATATTGTTAGGCCTAAACGGTGAACGAGTGGCAAAAACACCTTTTCTTTTTTCTCCTCCAAGCCTCGGAGGCCTTACAGTCGGTGAAAATTCATCTCTTATACTGTCTGAAAACTGCCATAAAATCCAAAGGTGAGAAAATTCCTCTATCCCGTCAAATGCTTCCTTAACATTATACGGAGAATCAAGAATTATTTTGCCCTCAAGCTCCTCAACAAGACCGCTTTGGCGAGGTGCGCCGAATTTTTCAGGCAAGGGTGTATATATTTTTCCTATAGGTTTCATAATTTTATACCTTTATTTTTGATAAAACCTCACCAACCTTGTCGTGAATAACAAGGTCTGCATTTTTATCCATCGGTGTTTCGTCACGGTTTATAAGTACTAAGTATTTGCCCCTGAAATATCTTACAAAGCTTGCCGCAGGATAAACCGTCAGGCTTGTTCCGGCAATAATCAGGCAGTCGGCATCGCTTATTGCTTCAAGCGCACCGTTTACGGTATCATTGTCAAGCCCTTCTTCATAAAGTACAACATCGGGTTTTACCAAGCCGCCGCATTCGTCGCAATAGGGGATAGGGGTGTTGTTTTTGATATAGTCTGCATCAAAGAATTTTCTGCATTTTGTGCAATAATTTCTAAGCGTTGAGCCGTGAAGCTCGTATACTTTTTTGCTTCCTGCCGCTTGGTGCAAGCCGTCAATATTTTGAGTCACAACTGCACTTAGTTTTCCTGCTTTTTCAAGCTCGGCAAGCTTTAGATGCGCCTTGTTCGGCTTGACGTTTTCAATCAGCATTTTATCCCTGTAAAATTTGAAAAAATCAATAGTGTGGCTGTAGAAAAATGTGTGCGAAAGTATCTCCTCGGGAGGATAGTCGTATTTTTGATTATAAAGACCGTCAACACTTCTGAAATCGGGTATTCCGCTTTCCGTCGATACACCGGCGCCGCCGAAAAATACTATTTTATTACATTCGTCAATAATTTGCTGTAAATCCATAATAGCCCCTTATTCCGCAATGTCCGCAAGGTCAAATCTTATAACCTTTTTAAGCCCGTCAAGCGTAGTTTCTACTTGATAGCCGATTTTGCCGCCGCTGAACATTATTGTATCAAAATCCTTTGCACTTTCGTGAATTGTGGTTTTAAAAAATTTCTTCATTCCTATCGGTGAGCAACCGCCGTGAATATAGCCGGTGAGCGGTAAAAGTTCTTTTGATTTAATCATTTCAACCTTCTTTTCACCCACTGCTTTTGCCGCTTTTTTAAGGTTTAATTCCTTGTTTACGGGAACCAAAAATACATAGTGATTGCCTGTTTTGCCGACTGTTACAAGCGTTTTGAAAACCTTGTTTGCATCTTCGCCTAAAACCTCGGCAACCTCTTGCCCGCCTACAGCGTCGGTGTTTAAATACGTGTACTCTGTATATTTGACCTTTTTTTGGTCAAGTATTCTCATTACATTAGTTTTTTCGTCCATAGTTTTGCCTCGATATATTAATTTATATTATAATTTTATCATAGAGAAATTGTCTTTTCAACATTGTTTTAAAAGTTTAAATATAGTATAATGTTTTTATTCTGAAAAAAGCTTCGGCTTTAATCACGATAATTTTTTGATATAGTGCATGGCGCAATGATTTTATTTAACGGAGTAGATAAAAATGTATAGTGCAAACGAAAAACGATATGAAAAAGCAGAGTTTAATAAGTGTGGCGAAAGCGGTCTTTATCTTCCGAAAATTTCGCTTGGTTTGTGGCAAAATTTCGGTGACAATGCCGATTATGACGAGATGAAGGATATTGTTTTAACTGCCTTTGATATGGGTGTTACGCATTTTGATTTGGCTAATAATTACGGTCCGAAGCCAGGAGCGGCAGAGGTGAATTTCGGCAAAATCGTACGTGAAAATCTTATGCCGTACCGTGACGAACTTGTTATCAGCACAAAGGCAGGATACAGAATGTGGGACGGTCCTTACGGTATAGGCGGGAGCAGGAAATATCTTGTGTCCTCACTTGACCAAAGCCTTAAGCGCCTCGGTCTTGACTATGTTGATATTTTTTATCACCATTGTATGACACCGGATACCGAGCTTAAGGAAACAGCGCTTGCACTTTCCGATATAACACGTCAGGGCAAGGCAATCTATGTCGGAATGAGCAACTATAACGGCAAGAAAATGCACAGAATGTACCACAGATGCGATGATTTAAACGTGCCGTTTATCATAAATCAAAATCGATATTCGATTTTTGACAGAACGGTTGAAAAGAATGATTTGAAAAAAGAGGCTAAGTCTAAGAAAAAAGGCTTGATTGCTTTTTCACCTCTTGCGCAAGGTCAGCTTACCGATAAGCTTGCTGGCGGCATTGTTGAAAATTCAAGGCTTTACAACAACGAGGTGCTTCAAAAAAAGGTAGGCTACAGCGAGGGCAGGCAGGCGCAGATTGCTCAGCTTTATAAAATGGCAAAGGATAGGGGACAAACACTTTCTCAGCTTGCAATTGAATGGCTTTTGCAATGGGGCAAAGTTACAAGCGTACTTATCGGCGTTCACTCGAAGGCACAGCTTTTGGAAAACTTAAAGGCGCTTGAATGTAAGCCGCTTTCAAAATCGGAAATAATGCAGATAAATGCGATAGCGGGCAAGTGATTTTACTTGACAGTATTAATAATATAATATATAATATAGTGATTAAAATTCTGAGAAGGAGACATTTTTATGGCAGCAAAAACTTTTAAGATGACATCGGAAGGTAAGGCTGAACTTGAGAAAGAACTCGATTACCTTAAAACCGAAGGCAGAATTGATATAGCAGAAAAACTTAAGGTTGCACGTTCTTACGGCGACCTTTCCGAAAACAGTGAATATGATGAAGCTAAGAGTGAGCAGGCAAAGATTGAGGCACGTATCAGCGAACTTGAATATCAGCTTGACAATGTTGAGATTGTTGACAGCGTAGATAAAGATGTAGTAAGCATGGGCTCTAAGCTTAAGGTTAAGAGAATATCTGACGGCGTTGAATTATCGTTTGAAATCGTAGGCTTTGCACAGTCAAATCCGGCAGAAGGTAAGATTTCTGACGAAAGCCCTATCGGTATGGCTCTTATGGGCAAGAAGCAGGGCGAAAAAGTTACTGTTGAAGCTCCTATCGGCAATCTTGATTATGAGATTTTGTCAATCAACTAATTTATTGAAACAAGAGGTATAAATATGGCAGGAAAGTTTGAAATCACCAAAGCAGGCGACGGTACTTTCTCATTTGAATTATTTATTGATGATAATGCAGTCGGTAAAAGCCCTGTTTTTGACAAGGAGGATGCTTGCAAGAGAGGTGTTAAGGCTGTTAAGAAGAACAGCAGAATGAAGGTTCAAAACACTCTTGCAAACGATGAGGAAAAGACTAATCCTAAATATCTTGTTGAAGCAGACGGCGACAAGGTGAAGTATACATTATTCCTTCAAACGGGTGCAGTTGCTCTTGAGGGCAGTGCCGATAACGAGGCAGAGGCTCTTGATATTATTGAAAAAATCGGCAACAATGCAAATGCCGCTCCCATGGCTATGGCAGAGGTTGTTCTTTCCGAGAATGAGCAAAAGCAGATTAGAATAGAAAAGCTTAAGGCTCTTCAAGCTTCAGGACGTGACCCATTTGAAATTACACTTGCAAGCCAAACACACCATTCAGATGAGATTAAGGCAAGTTATGACGAGCTTGAGGGCAAGGACGTTATCATTGCCGGCAGAATTATGACATGGCGTGATATGGGCAAGGCTAACTTTATTGATATTCAGGACAGAAACGGCAGAATTCAGTCTTATGTCAGAATGAACGATATCGGCGAGGACGCTTTCAAGGAATTTAAAACTTGGGATTTAGGCGATATTGTTGAAATTAAAGGCTTTGTGTTTAAGACAAAGACAGGCGAAATTTCAGTTCACGCTAAGGAAATCAGACTTCTTTCAAAATCTCTTCTTCCGCTTCCTGAAAAATTCCACGGTCTTACAGATACGGATACACGCTACAGAAAGCGTTATCTTGATATGATTATGAACCCTGATGTTAAGGAAACTTTCATCAAACGCTCAAAAATCATTACTTCAATCAGAAATTATCTTGATAATCTCGGATTTATTGAGGTTGAAACCCCTATTCTTAATACTATTGCGGGCGGTGCGGCTGCAAGGCCTTTCATCACTCACCATAACACGCTTGATATGGATATGTATCTTCGTATTGCAACGGAGCTTTACTTAAAGCGCCTTATCGTCGGCGGTATGGAACGTGTATATGAGATTGGCAGAAACTTCAGAAATGAGGGTATGGACGTTCGTCATAATCCGGAATTTACCTGCATTGAGCTTTATCAGGCATTTACCGATTATCACGGAATGATGGATATTGCCGAGGCGCTTATCCGCAATGCCGCTAACGAGGTTTGCGACAGCCTTCATATCACATTTAACGGCACTGCAATTGACCTTGAAAGTCCGTTCAGACGTCTTACTATGATTGATGCTGTTAAGGAATACAGTGGTGTTGATTTTAAAGAATTTATGAGCGATAACGAAAAGGCAATTGCAATTGCAAAGGAAAAGGGCATCGAGATTGAAAACGGAAAGGCAACATGGGGCGATATTCTCAATTCGTTCTTTGAAGAATTTGTTGAAGAAAATCTTACTCAGCCGACCTTTATTATGGATTATCCTGTTGAGGTAAGTCCGCTTACTAAGAGAAAGCCGGATTGCCCTGTTTTGACCGAACGCTTTGAGCTTTTCATTATGGGCGGCGAATACGGCAATGCTTATTCCGAGCTTAATGACCCGATTGACCAAATGTCACGTTTCGAGGCTCAAATGAAGCTTCGTGAGGCAGGCGACGACGAGGCTAATATGATTGACCACGACTTCGTAACTGCTCTTGAATACGGTATGCCTCCTACAGGTGGCCTCGGTATCGGTATTGACCGTCTTGTAATGCTTCTTACGGACAGCTATTCTATTCGTGATGTATTACTCTTCCCGACAATGAAACCGATTAACGAATAATATAACATGCATATGACCGAATTTGCGGAGGTGTATTTTATGAAATTGGCAGATTTATCAACCGGACCGGATTGGATTGTATGGATTGTTTTTATAATATTGACTATACTTTCTGTTGTTTTAATTTCCGGACATGGTAGTTGGCTTATATCCGGATACAACACGGCTTCGCAAGAAGAAAAAGAAAAATATAACGAAAAAAAGCTGTGTCGAATAATCGGAATAGGAATGTCTGTTATAGCAATTCTTCTTTTGATTATGGTGTTGCTTGAAAATATTTTACCTGCATTTTTCGTATATGTTTTTTTGGGGATTGTTTTGATTGATATTGTTGCAATCATCATCTCCTGTAACAAAGCATGTAAAAAGTAATAAAATTCGGATTGTTTAACCCTTTGAGAGAGGAAGCCCTTTTCTCAAAGGGCTTTTTATTTTACTTACATTCGCAAACTATAAGATAAAGCTAAAACTTCATATACTCTAAACACAAGGAGGTTGAGGTTTGGCTATGAACAACAGTTTAGCAGAAGTACATCCGGAACTTGTTTTGGAGTGGTCAGAGAAGAATTTACCGCTGACACCGGACAGCGTGACTTTCGGCTCGAATAAGAAAGTATGCTCTCTTTATTTATATACATTATAACGGGATTTGGCTTGCCGGTTGACTTTCAGCCAAAAAATGAATATATAAATGTTAGTGGAGATTTGCCGGGTTTCATAGCCGAGCTTACAACCCTTACATGGGTGGTCGCTCCTTTCTGCTCATAGGCATAGAAAAAGGACAGTCGATTTTCTCGACTGTCCTCTCGGATTGGTTATGTGATTGTAAAATGTTATTTTTTATTAAACTTTTGAATATGTCCGTAATCTTTAAGCTCACTATTTTCAAAAGCTTGTTGTAAATTATCGCTATCCAAAAACAACACATTTCCACTTGAGGTCAAGGGCAACAAACAAGAATCAGCTTTCAGTATTTCTGCCGGATTGTCTATTAGCATAACCAGAGGATTTTTTGCTTCTATCGGCTTCGCTGCTCCAAGAGTTACATTTACAGGAAATGCAAGCAGACCGCCACCTTCGTATTCGTATAACCCTGTTCCTTTTGGCAATACACTTCCGTCGTTTGTCAATATTGGCATTTGACTGTCTAAAAACTCTTGCATACTTTTTGATAAGCTGCTATATTCTATGGGTTTTAATTTGCCAGAATCGCCAAAGTTTTCAATCCATTTGGGATTTGTAAACACCAAATGGTCATAATCTCCCAGCTCGTCAGAAAGTTCAATAGCGCTATCTACTACATAGGAGAGGAGCAAATTGTCCTCTTGGTCAGATAGCAAATTGCTTCCGGCAGTTATCAGTTCTTTATTTTCGCATACTGTATCTATGTCAGTATATTCTATAAAGTTAATTTTGGTCATGTCATATTCGGAAAGCTTATTTGTATTTCCGCACCCGGTTAAACTAATCACAAGTGCTAATACAAACATGATTATAATGTTGTTATGTTTCATAGATTCCTCCATTTTCTGTTTGTTGCCCAATTATTAAAGAAGTATAGCACAAACTTATGAACAAATCAACATCATTTCAGCCTGTCCATCGTGTTCTCTGGCATACTCCCACGCCGCCTCTCGGCGTTCTTCACTGTATGGGGCGGACAGATGGAAAGAGAAACCGTCAAGATATAACACAAGGGAAATAATAAGGGAAAGCTAACCTGTGATAAACTTAGTGTTTTCAAGGGATTTGGCTTGCCGGTTGACTTTCAGGCAGAAGATGAATATAATAAATGTTAGTGGAGATTTGCCGGGTTTCATAGCCGAGCTTACAACCCTTACATCATTTGAATGACATATTGATGTAAAAGCGTTCGTGAAAGTTTTTTAAGCCTTTTTAAACGGCTTTAATGCCCGTTAGAATAACTTATTTCTGCAAATGAGAGAACCGAAACAAAATCCCCACAATGAAACCGATTAACGAATAATTTTATATTTATATCAGTGGGCAATTCCAATCGGGATTGCCCATTTTTCTCAAAAAAGAAAGGAAGAAAGTATGGGCTTTTTATTTGTGGCAATGGGCGGAGCAATAGGAGCGATGGCAAGATACGCAATCAGTCTTATTCCTGTTAAGTCTGAATTTCCGCTATTGACATTAGTGACTAATATAATCGGGGCAATTCTAATTGGATTTATTGTTGGGATTACAGGCAAGCATAAAGTGTCTGACAATACTGTTCTGTTTTTGAAAACCGGAATATGCGGCGGCTTTACTACATTCTCAACATTTTCGCTGGAAGCATATAACCTTTTTTCAGATAAGCAATATATGCTCGGAGGACTTTATGTGGCTTTGAGTTGCATCGGATGCATTTTCGGTGTACTTTGCGGAGAAAAAATATCAGGAATAATTAAAATTTAAAGTGCTGCCTACTAATATCTCTTTGAAAGAGGAAATCCTTTTCTGATGTTTTTTTATAAGAAAAGATAGTTGGTATTAAAAATTTTTGCAAATTATAATTAAAATGCTCAATGTTAATTTGCGTTGCTTGAATAATCGGGTATATTTGTGTATGCTGTTGTCATAAAGCATAAGGAGGACAAAAATATGTTTGGTGAAAATTTAAAGGTTATACGCAAGGCAAAGGGATATACCCAGCAGGAACTTGCAATGAAGCTGAATGTAGTAAGGCAAACGGTGAGCAAATGGGAAAAGGGTTTGTCTGTTCCCGATGCGGAAATTCTTGTTGAAATTGCCGACGTGCTCGATACCGACGTAAGCGTGCTTCTCGGTAAAGAGGTAAGCGGCGAGGAGAGCAGGGACGAGGTTGCGATTCAGCTTGCAAAAATCAGCGAGCAGTTAGCAATAAAAAACAGAAAAAGCAAAAGAATTTGGAAAGCAGTAGGCATTATTTTACTTGTTATAATTATTTTTAATATTCTTTTGATGATATTCGGTAGCATTGCGTCAAAAGGTGTTTCAACCAACGTTGAAACAGGTGTTGTTGAACAGCAAAACGGCGCAATTACCGGCTTTGTTTTGTATGAGTAAATGTGATTATAACAGACTGATGTCATTGTCATATTATTTAGGTTAACAGAAAATTTATTTATATCACTTTGTGTATCATACTGCCCTTTGAGAGAGGAGAAATCTTTTCTCAAAGGGTTGTGCGATACCGAATGTTATGTTAAAATAGCAAGTATAGCGAGTGGGCAGTTCCATTGCGGAATTGCCCATTTTCAGAAAGAAAAAGATAAATCGGAATTTATATATAAAGGAGAATATTGATGAAACTGTTTTTATGTTCGCACTTTTCAAGTGTAGGAAGTCTGATAAAGGAAGAAATTGAAAATAAAAAAGTCGCATTTATTCCAACAGCTTCGCTGCGTGAAGGCTACACCGGTTATGTCGGCTCGGCTCGAAAATTATTCAAAAAGTTGGGAGCAATCGTAACTGAAATTGATATTTCAACGGAGGCTTATTCAACGATACAGTCTGTTTTTGAAGATGCGGATGTGATATATTTTACCGGCGGAAATTCTTTTTTCCTTATAGACCAGCTCCGTAAAACGGGAACGGATGAGCTGTTGAAGAAAGAATTGGCAAAGGGAAAACTGATGATTGGTGAATCGGCAGGTGCGATTATATGCGCTCCAAGCATCCAATATATCGAGCAAATGGATGAAAAGCCGGAGGACTACTCACAAGAAGATGATGCAGGGCTTGATTTGATTGATTTCTATGTTCTTCCGCATTATCTTACAGCACCATTTAAGAAAGTTACCGAGAAAATAATGACTGAGTTTTCGGATTTGAATCTATGCCCAATTAACAACCGTCAGGGAATTGTAATTGATGGTGAAGGTTCAAAGGTTATTTGCAAAGACTAATTTGAAAATTCCAGTTTATCAAGCTCTTTGAGAGAGGAGAAATCCTTTTCTCAAAGGGCTTTTTATTTTACTTACATTCGCAAACTATAAGAAAAAGCCAAAGCCTCATATACTTTAAGCGGAATAAGGTTAAGGTTTTTATTCTGAATTGAATTAAATAAGTAGAGTAAGAGAATTTATTTACAGTTTTGTTTTTTTGCCTTGTAAAATATATGAAATAGTGCTATAATTTTAACCATCTCATCGATGTTTTTATATAAAATAACGAAAAAGGGTGGTTACGTGTCAGTAAAGGCAAAAAAGGTATTAAAAATCATTTTGATTATTCTTCTTGTGGCGGTTTTGATTGTAGGCGGATATGTCGCTTATGTCATGATTGACTACCACAGAATTGAGGACAATCAAGCTTTGCAGATAAACGATGTTACGAGCGAGTCTGCTCTTGTTGACCAAGAGTATAAGGCCATTTCGTACAATATCGGTTTTGCGGCTTATACTCCCGACTTTGGCTTCTTTATGGACGGCGGTACAAAGAGCCGTGCTAATTCCGAGGAGTCGGTTAAGAGCGTAATTGACGGAATAGGAAATTTCCTTAAATCCGAAAATCCCGATATTATTCTTATCGAGGAAGTTGATAAGAAAGCAACACGCAGTTATCACTATGACCAAGAAAAAGCGCTCAGAGGTAAGCTTGACGGATATGATTCAATGTTCACGGTAAACTTTGACAGTCCGTATTTGTTCTATCCTATTACCAAGCCTCACGGCAAATCCTATGCCGGTATGTTGACCTTGTCAAAGTTCAATATTGAAAGCGGTTTAAGACACAGCTTGCCGATTGAAAACGGTTTTATGAAATTCGTTGACCTTGACCGTTGCTATTCTGTTTCGAGAATTACTGTTGAAAACGGCAAAGAACTTGTGCTTTATACGCTTCATCTCTCGGCATATACCTCTGACGGAACAATCGCAACCGAACAGCTTAAAATGCTTATAAGTGATATGCAGGCGGAATATGAAAAGGGAAATTACTGTATCGCAGGCGGCGATTTCAACAAGGACTTGCTTGGCGATTCGGGCAAGATTTTCGGAATTGACGGCACAAATTATACTTGGGCGCAACCTGTTGATTCAAAATTGTTTGATGGAACAAATCTCAAAATTGTTGCTCCTTACAATGAGAAAAATCCGATTCCCTCATGCAGAAATGCCGACGGTCCGTATCACGACAAGCAGTTTGTACTTACGGTTGACGGATTTATAGTTTCCGACAATGTTACAGTTACAAACAGCGATGTTTATGACCTTCAGTTTAAGTATTCTGATCACAACCCCGTATATATGACCTTTAAGCTTAACAAATAATTAAACTAAAGCGGACAGTTCATTTGGATTGTCCGCTTAGCTTTTACTTGCAATGTTACTTATTGTTGACTTTAATCCGTTAAAAGGTGATTATAACAGACTGATGTCATTGTTATATTATTTAGGTTGACAGAAAATCTATTTATCTCACTTTGTGTATCATACTGCCCTTTGAGAGAGGAAAAGTCCTTTTCTCAAAGGGCTTTTTTATATTTAACAAAATATATGTTGAAATTAGTAGGCAAAAATAATATAATGTTATAAGTTATAACTTACTATAATAATTTATTTTATATAAAAGAAGGTATTGAAATGAGATCAGATTTAATTAAAGAAGGTCCTTCAAGAGCGCCTCACCGTTCTCTTTTGAGAGCGCTTGGTATTGACGAGCTTGAAATGAAAAGACCTTTTATCGCAGTAGTTAATTCTAAGAGCGATTATATCCCCGGTCACATGCACCTTGACAAGATTGCAGAGCAGGTTAAGGCCGGTATCAGAAACGCAGGCGGTGTTCCGTTTGAATTTAATACTATCGGCGTTTGCGACGGTATTGCTATGAACCATAAGGGTATGAAATATTCACTTTGCTCAAGAGAGCTTATTGCAGACTCAATCGAAGTTATGCTTACGGCTCACCCTCTTGACGCAATCGTATTTATCCCTAACTGTGACAAGATTGTTCCCGGTATGCTTCTTGCCGCTTGCAGGCTTAATTTGCCTTGTATCTTTATCAGCGGCGGCCCTATGCTTCCCGGTAAGAGCACAGAAACCACAAACCGTATCGGTCTTTCCGAGCAGTTTGAATATGTAGGCGCTAATGCAGTTGGCAAGATGAGCGACGAAAATCTTGAATCCTGCGCATTTACCGCTTGCCCGACCTGCGGCTCATGCTCAGGTATGTATACTGCAAATTCAATGAACTGCCTTACTGAAACAATCGGTATGTCGCTTCCGGGTTCAGGTACTATTCCTGCGGTTATGAGTGAAAGACTCCGCCTTGCAAAGCAGGCAGGCGAAAGAGTAATGGACCTTCTTAAAGAGGACATTAAGCCATCGGATATTATCACAGAGAAGGCTATTGAAAACGCTATGCGTACTGATATGGCTATCGGCTGTTCAACAAATACAATTTTACACCTTACTGCCATTGCTCATGCGGCAGGCCATGATATCGACCTTGCCGAGCTTGATGCTTACGGCAGAAAAACACCTCAAATTTGTAAGCTTAACCCTGCTTCATCTGTATTTATTACAGACCTCAACGATGTTGGCGGTATTCAGGCAGTAGTTAAGGAGCTTGCAAGAGGCGGTATGATTAATACAGACGCACTTACGGTAAACGGTACTGTTGCTGACAGAATTGCAAAAGCACCCGACGCTGACGGAGTAATTATTCGTAAGCTTGAAAATCCGTTTTCTGCAGACGGCGGTATCGCAGTTCTTACAGGTAATCTTGCAAAGGACGGCGCAGTAGTTAAGAAGGGCGCTGTTGCACCTGAAATGATGCAGCACAAGGGTCCTGCTAAGTGCTACAACAGTGAGGAAGAGGCTATTGCGGCTATTACAGGCGGCAAGGTTGTTGCAGGCGACGTTGTTGTTATTCGTTATGAAGGTCCTAAGGGCGGCCCCGGTATGAGAGAAATGCTTTCTCCTACCTCTGCTATTATCGGTATGGGCCTCGGCTCATCTGTTGCGCTTCTTACTGACGGTCGTTTCTCAGGCGCTACAAGAGGCGCATCAATCGGTCACGTAAGTCCTGAGGCAGCTATGGGCGGAACTATCGCTCTTGTTGAGGACGGCGACGAGATTGAAATTGATATCCCTGCTCGTGTTCTTAAGGTTAATGTTTCAGACGAAGTATTAGCCCAAAGAAAGGCTAAGTGGCAACCTCCTGTTCAAAATCTTACAGGATATCTTAAGCGCTATGCTCAGCATGTAACAAGCGGTGCACAAGGTGCGGTATTTGACGATTAATCGGAGCTTTATATATGGAAAATATGAATGAGAAGAGTGAAAAAAAGCATTCGCACCGTCAAAAATCACCAAATGATTTTGCAAAGACGGTAGTTATATTTGTTTGCGTTGAATTGATTATTGTTGTGGGAGCAATTATCGGTGTTAATAAAACTGCGTGTAATGCAGTCCATAAGCTTGAGGTGGCTATGCCAAAAAGCGTAATGGATTTGCAAATTAATCCAAATCAAGACACTTATGTTTCATTAGACAGCAAAGAACTTGATTATTGTAGTTTTGTTGCCGATATCATTGTTGAAAAAAGAGGAATTGAAGCGCCTGTTTACTACGGCCTTAACCGTGCATCGCTCAGATACGGCGCAGGTGTTTCGATTGATGAAAATGCAAACGCTTTTGGCGACAATGCCAATACGTTTATCGCCTCTTATGACGAAACATATTTCAAATCGCTTAAATATGTCGAGTCGGGCGATAAAGTTAAGGTTAAAACGGCTGATAAAACAATAATCTATAAGGCTGTTGATGTCTTTGTCGGCGACGAGGGTGACAGCAGGGTTAAGGATTATAAAAACAACTTGATTTTATACAGTATTTTTTCCGATTACGGTGAAAACAGCGGCAAGTGCTTTTATGTCATTTGCGAAAAAACAGGTGAGGAGGTAAATGCGAAATGAGCAGAAAACTCCACGACACCAAAAATGATTTTAAAAGCAGAAATATTCTTGCATTTTGCCTGTTTGTTGTGCTTGGAATTTTAAGCGTGGCATGCGTAACAAAGGCTGTTTTGTTAAACGGAAGCGTAGTTCAAAATCAATTTACGGATTATAATGTTACGTCGGTCTTTAGGCAGGATTTGATTGATTATACAAGCGACAGCTTTATCAAAAACGGGCTTGACAGCAGTAATGTTTCAAATGTTATTACGCAAGCCAAGGCTGAGAAAATAATCGCATCGTTTGCCGCAGGTCAGTTTAGGGCTAAGGCAGGGTATACGTCTAAGTCATATTCTTCCGACGTTGACTCTCTTATGAACGATATAAAATCAGAGCTTGAGGAGCAAATCAGCGCCTCAGGATTTGAAAAAAATGAGAGCGTTCAAAATGCACAGCTTGAAAAAATGAGAAGCTTTATTGATAATTCTTTAAAACTTCCTAAAACAAAACTTATTGAAACGGCTATGAATATGGGCAAGATTGCGGCTGATATTTTCCTTGCTGTTGCGATTTTCTTAACTCTTGTATTTGGCTCAATGCTTTATTTTACAGGCAATACTAAGTACAGAAGCGTCAGAAGTCTCGGTGCGGCATTTTGCGCATCTTCAATTGGGGACTTGATTGTTTCGTTAATTGCTGTTATAATTTTGAGCGTGAAATCTATAGATATTTTTCCTGCATTTCTCAAAAGTGCACTTGATAATTATATTTATACCGCTGTCGGTGCAATTGCCGCATGCGGCGCAGTGCTTCTTTTGATATCTTTGGCGCTTCTCGCAATAAGCTGGAAGCTTAAGCGTGAAAATTAATTTTTACGCAAAGAATAATAGGGTGGTGTTTAAATGGATAATGATGTTGCAATTAACGTAGAAAACGTTACAATGTCGTTTATTCTTAATAAGGAAAAGGTGGACAACCTTAAGGAATACGCTATTAAGCTTATTACAGGAAAGCTTGAATATAATAAGTTTGACGCCTTAAAGGATATTAATTTTCAGGTTAAAAAGGGCGAGCATCTTGCCATTATGGGCCTTAACGGTGCCGGCAAAAGTACCCTTTTAAAAACGATTGTAGGCGTTTATAAACCTACTAAGGGTAAAGTTGAGAAGCAGGGCGTTATCGCTCCTCTTCTTGAGCTTGGCGCAGGTTTTGACGGCAATTATTCCGGTAAAGAAAATATTTTCCTTTACGGTGCTATCTTGGGTTATTCAAGAGATTTTATTCAATCTAAGTATGATGAAATTGTTGAATTTTCCGAACTCGGCGATTTTATTGAAGTGCCGGTTAAAAACTATTCAAGCGGTATGAGAGCACGTCTCGGATTTTCAATCGCAACTGCTGTTGAGCCTGATGTCCTCATTCTTGATGAAGTTCTTTCAGTCGGTGACGCAGGCTTTAGAAAGAAGAGCCTTGCAAAAGTTCAATCTCTTTTTGAAAGCGGAGTAACTGTTCTTTTTGTATCTCACAGTATTGACCAGGTTATGGCAATTTGCGACACGGCAATCCTTCTTGACCACGGCAAAATTATTTCTCAAGGACCTGTTGAAGAAGTAACAAAGGTTTATGAAGAAAAGGTATCGCATCCTAAGAAAAAGAAAAAAATCTAAAACTGTTAATATAGCGACTTGAACAATTTTGTTTGAGCCGCTATTTTTTTACGTGATTTGTGATAAAATATATACATTATTAATAATATGTAATAGAAATTGTTGAAAAAATATGGTATAATATACATATAAATAACATAATATTATTTATTTAAAAATTGCAAAATATATTTATTCAAGTGGGGTTTAAATGAAACGACTTATTTGTTTGGTCTTGGCTTTTGTAATTTTTTTCGGCATCTGTGGGATAATTGCGCCTGACATAAATAATATTTATAAGCTCAAAGAAGCGGACTCATTTGCCGAACAAGTAAATGTTCTTGTTAAACAATACGAAAGCAGGCAGGATACTCAAAACAGGCTTATTGTAAATTCAAATAAAATTAAGGAAAGCTATGGTGCAGTTAAGGTGATTAAGGCGCATGGCTTTCAAGTTATGCAGTTTAAAGATTATGAGAGTGCAGAGAGTGCGAAAAGCAGCATCGAAAAGCTCGGCATTGCATGTGACAGAGACGATTTTGCCTATACTCAGGCAATCAAAAAAGCACCGAGTACAAAGGATTTATGGGCATCGCAAATCACGCAGTCGGACGTTACAATGAATTATCTTGCCACGACCGGAAAAACGTATAATGACGTTACCGTTGCGGTTATGGACACGGGGATTAATGATGCTCACAAGTCTTTTGACGGCAGATTGATTGAGTGTAATAAAAATTTCAGCTCTTCAGGAAGTATGAACAGTTCGTCAGACGACAGCGGTCACGGCACGAGTGTGGCAGGTGTAATTGCGCTTAATACGCTTGATAACGTTAAAATCAAGCCTTATAAAACATTTGATAAAGAGGGCAAGTGTACCAATTCTCAAATTGTGGCAACGCTTAACTATATTTTGAACGAGAAAAAATTGCCTGATATCATTAATATGAGCTTTTCCGTTCAGTCGATTTCAAGCAGTGTCACCCGTGACAGTTTAACTCGTAATTTGATTTCAAAAGGTGTTACAATAATCACCTCGGCAGGCAATAACGCAGTAAATGCCAAATTCTATTATCCTGCCAATATCGGCGAAGTTATTACTGTTTCATCTTCTAATAAAAAGAATGAAAAGGCGGATTTCTCAAATTACGGCAAGTGCGTTGATATTGCCGCTCCGGGTGTCGGAGTTTATACTTGCGAACTTGACGGTACATATTCTTATGAAAACGGAACGTCGTTTTCTGCTCCGTTCGTATCTGCCGCTGCGGCAACTATTTTAATGCAAAAGAGCGGTCTTGACTGCAATAAGATTAAAAAAACAATATGCGATGAAGCGGTACCTGTTTATATTAAAAATTATCAGGTTGAATGGTGCGGTGCAGGAATAGTTAATTTTTCGGGTCTTATTTACGGCGAAAAAGCGATTGCTCCTTCGTTTGGCACACCGCAGGGAAAATATAACGAGCCGTTTAAGCTTGAAATAAAAGCAGCTAACAATGAAAAAATAATATATACGACGGATAACACCGTTCCCTCATCCAATAACGGGTTTGAATATACAAAGCCTATTGATATTGACGAAAGCACGCACGTTATTGCCGTTGCATATAACAATATGAAGAAAAGCAAATACGTCGCATCTACTTATGAACTTGTTTATGAAAGTGACGGCAATGATTTTGATATTACGCAGGACGGTGTAATTATAAGTTATAAGGGAAATAAAACAAGCATAATCATCCCTTCTCAAATAAACGGTATAACGGTTACGGCTATAGGTGATAATGTATTTAACGGTTCAAATGTAAAAAGCGTAACCTTGCCTTGCAGTGTCACCTCGATAGGCGTAAGTGCTTTTGCAAACAGTAAGCTTTCGTCAATTTCAGGCGATGGTGTAACAGTCCTTGATAACGGCGCTTTTGAAAACTGCTCGTCGCTTGTCACCGTCGATACTCCCGCCGTGGAACATATCGGCAACAGATGCTTTAAAAATTGCAATAAGCTTACAAGTATTGATTTCAGCCAAAATGTTAGTGAAATCGGCGCCGCCGCATTTGCATTTACTTCTCTTTCAACTGCGGATTTTCGCAATGCAACTATAGGAAATTCAGCATTTGAGGGCAGCAAGGTGATAGTTGCAAGGCTTGACAAGGCGGAAAGTTTGGAACGAACGTTTTGCGAATGTGAGTTTTTAAACAGTGTTACTGCTTTGAATTTAAAATATATCGGTGATTTTGCATTTTATAATTGCAAATCACTAAACAATGTTAATATGAGCAAGGTTGAAAGTGTTTTAAACTATGCTTTTTCAAAATCGGCAATTAAAACTGCTGATTTGCCAAAGTGCAGTTATATCGGAAATGCGGTGTTTAGCAGATGCGATGATTTATACAGCGTGAATATCCCTTTGGTAACAAAAATAATGCCGGAGGAATTTACATATTGCGTTTCGCTTCAAAAAATAAATATGCCAAGTGTTGAGGCTTTTGACGATATATCTAAGGAATATTTTACGGATTGCGCCTCACTTGAGGGCTTGTATCTTCCTAAAAGTGTCAATTTGCCGTCGATTACTTGGTCGTCATCTATGCAAAGCAGTATGCTTTTCGGCAAAAAGGCTCAGCTTTCTTATATTTTTGCACCGAAGGCACAGGAAATCGCAAACAGCGAAAATTCACCGTTTATGTATAAATGCGCAAAACTTAAATATGTATTTTTAACAAGTGCCAAATCGCTTGATTATATGGAAAGCGCAAACGGTGCTGTTTGGTATTTTGGCTCTAAAATCAAAAATTTACCCGCCAATATCAATTTTGACGGCTCAATTGTAATTGCTCCTTCTTCAAGTTATGCAATCGAATGGGCAAAGTCAAACGGTTTAAGCTTTGTCGAAAGTGCAAATATTACGTGCAAATCAATTTCCGCAAATAAAATAAGCTATGAGGCTTTAGGAAATGAATATACCTTGCCGCTAAATTATGTGAAATCGCTTTGGGATACAAGCTTTGTTAATACAAAAAAGAGTGATGAAACAGTTTCGGCACTTCTTGATTTTAACAATGACAATACGATCAATGCAAAGGATTTTGCAATACTTAACAGGCAATAAAAATGCACCTACACAAAATCGTGTAGGTGCTGATTTTTTATAAAATTGAATTTTAATACGCTAACGTAAAATAGCAAATGCAAGGTCAATTGCTCCGCCTAAAACTTTACTTGTTTTTTTCATATTTAATGTTTCGGCAAACCAAAGAAGAATAAGCGCAACAAGAATTGCTATAACCAATGTTCTTTCTGTCATAATTTCCGACCTCCCTGTTAATAATATTATATACTATTTATCTGAAAAATCAAGCAATTTTATACAACTTAAACATATTTGAAAAAATGCAAAAAATTCGTTGAAATTAGAAAGAAATTGATTTATAATACTACTAATCTTTTATATAATGGGGGAATATAGGTGAGTCCGATTTTATTAGATTTAGTGGCTGACAGAAGCGCTACTTTCACCGCAACGGTTATTATTGCCGGTGCCGGTATCGTATTCTTAATGCTTGTGCTTTTAATTATTATTTTCTACTTATTCGGAAAAGTTGTTTCAAGCGCAGAAGCAAAGGCCAAAAAAGGCAAAACCAATAAAATAACCAAGAGTGAACAAAAGCTTCCTACTCCGGCACCTGTTAAAAAGGCAAGTGCTCCTGCTCCTCAAGTTGAGGCAGGCATCAGCGGTGAAGTCGTTGCGGCTATTGCGGCTGCCGTTGCTGTAAGCGAAGGTGAGGGTGCTGTTGTTAAATCAATTCGCAGGGTCAATGTTGTGAACGTCAGGGGCAGAAATCCTTGGGCTAATGCCGCAGTTTACGACAACACAAGACCGTTTTAGGAGGCAGTAGATAATGGAAATTTTACAAGGTGTTTGGGAAGTAATTGTCAGCATCTTCACAAACTCAGGATATGCTTATTTCTTTACTGCTGACGGCGGATATAAGAATGCGATTATGCTTTTGGTAGCATTTGTATTTCTTTATTTAGGTATTAAAAAAGGCTTTGAACCGCTTCTTATGGTTCCTATCGCATTTGGTATGCTTCTTGCAAATATACCTGAGGCAAACTTAGCGGTACAGTATCATGATCTTGACGGTTTCAGAGATTTGCTTGCAGGCAGAGGCGAATTTGTCGGTTGCACACCCGGTCTTATGGACTTCCTTTACTTTGGTGTTAAAGCCGGTATTTATCCGCCGCTTATTTTCCTTGGTATAGGTGCTATGACTGACTTTGCACCGCTTATTGCAAATCCAAGTTCATTTATTCTCGGTGCTGCTGCTCAGCTTGGTATTTTCTTTACTTACCTCGGCGCTATCCTTTTAGGTTTTGCACCTAACGAGGCAGGCTCAATCGCTATTATCGGCGGTGCTGACGGTCCGACGGCTATTTTTGTAACGTCGCAGCTTGCGCCGTATATGCTCGGTACTATCGCCGTGGCGGCGTACTCGTATATGGCTCTTGTGCCTGTTATTCAGCCGCCTATTATGAAAGCACTTACAACTAAGAAAGAGAGAAGCGTTGTTATGGGCAGTCTCAGACCTGTATCAAAGCTTGAAAAAATACTTTTCCCGATTATGGTAACTGTTATTGTTTCTCTTCTTCTTCCTGATGCTGCTTCGCTTGTAGGTATGCTTATGCTTGGTAACCTTCTTAAAGAGAGTGGCCAAACAGAGCGTATTGCAAAGGCTGCTCAAAACGAACTTATGAATATTATTACCATTTTCCTTGGTATCTCGGTTGGTGCTACTACATCAGCTCAAAGCTTCCTTAACCTTAACACAATCAAAATTGTTGTTCTCGGTCTTATAGCTTTTTGCCTTGGTACAGCAGGCGGTACTTTATTTGGTAAGCTTATGTATATTGCTACTAAAGGTAAGGTTAATCCGCTCATCGGTTCGGCAGGTGTATCTGCTGTTCCTATGGCTGCCCGTGTATCTCAAAAGGTCGGTCAAAAAGAAAATCCATCAAACTTCCTTCTTATGCACGCTATGGGTCCTAACGTATCAGGCGTTATCGGCTCTGCAGTTGCAGCAGGTATTTTGCTTACACTTCTTAAGTGATAAGGTTGTTTGTTTAAACAAAAATATAAAACCAGGGTGCCCTTGTTACCCTGGTTTTTTGGTATGATTATTTATTATCAGAAAGGGAAAATTTATGGCATTAAACGAAATGCAGCAGCTTGCTGTTGACACAACCGAGGGCCCGCTTTTGATTTTGGCAGGTGCAGGCTCCGGAAAAACGACGGTTCTTGTTAATCGAGTTGAACATATTATTTCTTCTCATCTTGCCACTCCTTGGCAGGTGCTTGCAATTACATTTACAAATAAGGCGGCAGGCGAGCTTAGAGAAAGGCTTGTCAGCGCAATAGGAGAAGAGGCTAATGATATTTGGGCATACACCTTCCATAGCTGTTGCTCAAGAATATTAAGGCGCTTTGGCGAAAAAATAGGATATACAAATCATTTTACCATTTATGATACAGACGATTCAAGGCGTGTAATGAAGCAATGCCAAAAGCAGCTTGGTATCGAGGATAAGCTTATTAATCACAAGTCAATTTTAGCGGAAATCAGCAGAGCAAAGGACAGTCTTATATCCCCTGAGGAGTATAAGCAAACTGCGCAAAACGACTTCAGAAAGAACAAAATTGCCGAGTGTTACGAATTATATCAGGCTCAGCTTAAAAAATCTGACGCAATGGACTTTGACGATATTATTTTTAACACCGTTAAGCTTCTTGAGGAAAATGAGGACGTTCGCAATATTTATCAAACTCAATTTAAGTATGTTATGGTTGACGAGTATCAGGATACTAACCATGCGCAATACGTTTTGACCTCGCTTCTTGCAGATAAATATAAAAATATTTGTGTTGTAGGCGACGATGACCAGAGCATTTACCGTTTTCGTGGCGCTACGATTGAAAACATTCTTTCGTTTGAAAATCATTATAAGGGCGCAAAGGTAATAAGGCTTGAAGAAAATTACCGTTCTACCCAAAATATTCTTGACGGGGCAAACGCTGTTATTTCTCATAATAAAAACCGAAAGGGTAAAACTTTGTTTACACGTTCCGGCTCAGGCGATAAAATTGTTTATAAAACAGTTATGAGTGAATCCGAGGAGTCGCAGTACATAATTGACGAGATAGTAAAAAATGTTAATAACGGAATGAAATACAGCGACCACGCAATTCTTTACCGTATGAATGCGCAGTCACGTAACCTTGAAGTTATGCTTACAAAAAGCGGTATTTCGCACAGGATTATCGGAGGCCATCGCTTTTTTGACAGAAAAGAAATCAAGGATATTGTGTCGTATCTTGCTGTTATTAATAATCCGAGCGATAACGTAAGGCTTCAGCGAATCATTAATGTTCCAAAGCGTGCAATCGGGGATACTATGTTTGCAAACGTGCTTGAAATCGGGGCAGGGCTTGGTATGTCGGCTTTCGAGGTTTGTGAACGTGCAGATGAATTTCAAAAAACCTCACGCAGTGCTTCCAAGCTTATGAATTTTACAAAAATGATTAGAGATTTTCAGGATTGTATCGAAAACGGAATGGGGCTTAACGACTTGCTGCAAGAAGTTTTGGACGTTACCAAATATCTTGATTATCTTCAGGAGGAGCCTGAAACATACGAGGACAGAGTAAACAATATCAAGGAACTTTCATCAATGTTTATCAAGTATGAGGAAGAAAGCGAGGACGCTAATCTTTCTGAATTTCTTGAAGATGTTGCGCTTATTTCCGATATTGATTCATATAATGAAGATGAGGACGCAGTAGTTCTTATGACGCTTCATTCGGCTAAGGGACTTGAATTTCCGATTGTATTTATCCCCGGTATGGAGGAGGGTATCTTCCCAGGAAATCAATCAATGTTCAGCGAGGAGGATTTAGAGGAGGAGCGCCGACTTGCTTATGTCGGAATTACAAGAGCAAAGAAAAAGCTTTATCTTATTTCTTCTCAGCAGCGTATGCTTTACGGTCAAACCTCACGTAATATGCCTTCAAGATTTTTAAGAGAAATTCCATCTTCTGTTATTGATGACCAATCGGTTGTGGCACGCAGAAGCACGGGATTTACTACTCCACGCACGGCGTATGCCAATGCTTCAAGAAACGAGCTTGGCCATTCTTCCCATAATAAAATCGGCTCATATACTCAGTCATCAAGCAGCGCCCACAAATTCGGTCAAGCAGGCAATGCCGCACAAAAGAATAATATTGACTTTAAGGTCGGCGATACCGTATGCCACAAATCATTTGGCTCAGGCACAGTTCTTACCGTCACACCAATGGGCGGTGATATGCTTTTGGAGGTTGCTTTTGACAAGGCGGGAACGAAAAAAATGATGGCAAACTACGCAAGGCTTGAAAAGAAATAAAATACTTGTGATGTTAAAGTAATCTTTTATATAAGTAAGCGCATAAACTGTTATAAGAACGGCGCTTTGTATTAATGCTTTAAACAGTAATTAGTCATTATGATGTATAATATCAGATAAAAAACGAATTTTTTGTTGCTTCATACAAAAAATAATATAAAGTATAAAATATATTGCATTTTTTTGTTTTTTGTACTATATTAGCAATGGTAAACGGAGTTAAAGAAATTATTAGGTAATTGGGTGCTTTTGAAACGGAGATAATCGAATTATGGAGAAAAAAATAAAATCTTTTTCAGCACTTACAATTTTTATAATTATCATTGCCACAATAACTGCACTTTGCCTAACCGGTTCAAAGGATTTATCATCTGTAAAAAACGTTAAAATGACTAAAAACAGTGAAAATTCCATTTCGCTTTCTTGGAAAGAGGTAAAAAAAGCAGACGGCTACTATGTTTATAACCTTGATAATGATGCTAACAAGTATGTTAAGCTCGGTGAAAGCAAGGGCAATGAAAATTGCAAATTTGAGATAAAAAATATCCCAAGCGCAAGCGTATATAAAATTAAGGTTTTGGCTTATCGTTCTTTTATGAATAAAGAATACTTAAGCAAAAAGGCAAAGGAATATACGTTTTATTCCAATCCAAGCAAGCCTGTACTCAGCGCCTTTTCAGGCGGAAAGGGCGTTTTGTCTATGGAGTGGGACGACCAAGATAATTTAGCCGGATATGATATTCAGTATTCTAAAAACAGTGATTTTTCAGAGTATAAAAACGAGCAAATAAGCGACGGCGCAACACGCAATTTTTCAGTTAAGGATTTGAGCGTCGGCGAAGTTTATTATACCCGTGTAAGGTCATATATGGTTGTTGATGATAAAACGATATACAGTGAATGGAGCGACACTTGTCAAGCTACCATTTACGACAGAGATATTAATATCGGCAAGGTTGACCCAACCAAACCAATGATTGCCTTTTCATTTGATGACGGACCTGCATACGACTATAACGGTTCTAATTCGACTAAACGTATACTTGACGTTCTTGAAAAATATAATGCACGTGCAACCTTCTTTATGGTAGGAGAGCGTGTTAATAATGAAACAAAGCATTTGCTTGACAAGGAAATTCAGCTTGGCTGCGAACTTGGAAACCACACGTATTCGCATAATCACTATGGTTCTCAGGTAACGGCAAGTGATATTTCAAAAGCAAGCAAGCAGATTGAAAAAATCAGCGGCAAAGCGCCGACTATGTTCAGATGCCCCGGTGGCAGTATTACTCCTGCTATAAGAAAAGAGTGCAAAAAAGAGGGGATGCCACTTGCTTATTGGTCGGTTGATACTGAAGATTGGCGTTCTAAAGATGCGGGCAAGGTTTATAAGAATATTACCAAGTATGCTTATGACGGCTCAATCGTTTTGATGCACGATATTTATCCGTCAACGGCAGACGCTGTTGAAAAGGTAGTTCCGGAGCTTATAGCAAAGGGATATCAAATAGTTACGGTAAGTGAGCTTATTGCCGCTAAAACAGGCGACAATCCAAAGCCGGGCAATCAATATGTCGATTATAAGACTATAAATAATAATACACATTGATTTTATACAAAAAAGTAAAAGCGTTGGAATTTTTTCCAACGCTTTTTGTTTATATAAAACTATTTGTTATTTATAATACTGCTCTGAGGAATTGTTGAAGTCTTGGGTCTTTCGGTGCGCCGAAAATTTCACTCGGCGGTGCATCTTCAACTATGTAGCCGTCTGCCATAAAGATTACTTTATCGGCGACCTCACGTGCAAAGCCCATTTCGTGGGTAACAACAACCATTGTCATACCCTCGTCTGCAAGGTCTTTCATAACCTGCAAAACCTCGCCTACCATTTCCGGGTCGAGTGCCGAGGTAGGTTCGTCAAAAAGCATAACCTTTGGATTCATTGCAAGTGAACGAACTATTGCCGCTCTTTGCTTTTGACCGCCGGAGATTTGGGATGGATAAGCATTTGCTTTGTCTGCAAGACCTACCCTTTCTAAAAGCTCCATAGCCTTTGCGTTTGCCTGCTCCTTGGTCATAACCTTAAGCTGGACAGGAGCAAGCGTTATATTTTCAAGTATGGTTTTGTTGTTGAAAAGATTAAAGTGCTGAAAAACCATACCCATGTGTTCACGAATTTTGTTAATGTCGCATTTTTTATCGGTTATAAGCTGATTGTCAAAATAAATTTCGCCTTCGGTCGGAGTTTCAAGTAAATTCAAACACCTTAAAAATGTACTTTTACCTGAGCCGCTTGGCCCGATAATGACTATTTTTTCGCCCTGCTTGATTTCGTAATCAATGCCCTTGAGCACTTCGTTATCGCCAAAGCTTTTTTTCAAATTCTTAACGGTAATCACTTTTTCTCAAACTCCTTTCCATAATTTTGATAAGAGTAGAAATTATAAACACCATTACAATGTAAATAACAGCCATTACAAGATAAGGAACCATAAAGTCGTATGTGTTAGAACCGATACGCTGGAATGCAAGATAAAGGTCTGTTGCGCCTACGAAGCTGACAACCGAGGTTTCCTTAATAAGAGAAATAAATTCGTTGCCAAGGGTAGGAAGAATATTTTTAACAGCCTGCGGAATAACAATTTTCATCATTGTTGTGCCGTAACTTAAGCCTACAGCACGGCCGCCCTCCATTTGACCGGGGTCAACAGAGAGAATACCTGCTCTCATAATTTCTGAAATATAAGCGCCGGAGTTTAAGCCAAAAACAATAACGGCAACCGGCACGCTCTTTAAATTAATTGAAAGAAGCGGCATAAGCACATAGTAGAACAAAAGAAGCTGAACTACGATAGGCGTACCCCTGAAGAAACTTACATAAAACTTTGCAAGCACATCAAGCACCTTTAAGACGCCGCTTGTTTTCGGTACTACTCTTACTGTTGCAATAAGTGTACCTATAATGATACCTATTACAAGGCCGAGTATAGCAATTATAAGAGTGTTTCTTAAGCCTTCAATAACAACATTGTAGCCGCCGTTGTCAATAAAGAATTTCCAAAACACTTCAAATTTCTTTTCAAAATTCATTAATAAATCCTCATATTCATATTATAAAAAATGCCCATTCTTTTTGAATGGGCAAATCTTTTAATTGATTTATGCTACGGCATTAATAGCATTAGTAATTGCTTGTGCAGGAGCAGCGTCAATAATAACATAATTGATACCGCCGTTGATTAAATCCTGAACAGCAAGTGAGCCGTTTGCATAGCCCTTCCAGGTTGCGCCAAGCTTTTCAAAGCCGAATTCGTCGTTGCCCTGAACGTATGACTGACCTGTTGTGCCTGTCTGGCCGCCGATAAGAACTGATGAATCAAAACTCTTGAGAATTTTGTCAACATCTTCTTTAGTCTTGCAGTTGTCAAATGTTGTGTCGTCAGCCTTGCAAATAACTTTCTGTGATGCTGAATAGTATGAATCAGAGAAATCAACTTGTTTTGCTCTTGAAGGGTTTACTGTAAGACCTGCCATACCGATATCAGCTTTTTGCTGCTGAACTGAAAGAAGAACAGCATCGAAAGCCATATCTACGATTACAAGTTCTTTGCCAAGTTTATCGGCAAGAAGCTTAGCGATTTCCATATCAATACCGTAGAACTTGTCGCCCTCTTTGTACTCGAACGGTGCAAACTCAGCATTTGTTGCAACAACAAGCTGATCTTTTGACTTATCCTGCTTAGCAGAAGTAACGCCTTGAGGCTCACCGTTACCGAAGTAGTGATTGCTGATTTCATCAAGCTCGCCGTTTGACTTCATTTCCTTAAGAAGCTCGTTGCATTTTTCCTTAAGCTCAGGCTGCTTCTTGTCTACACCAAAAGCATACTCTTCGCTTGAAAGCTCAATGTCAACAACCTTAACCTTAGCGGCAGATGTGGTTGATTCATTGTTTGTCTTACTGTCGTTATTGCTCTTTGTTGATGAACAGCCTGCAAAGATTGCAACTACTGCCATAAGAGCGGCAAGAACAACAGCAGAAATTTTTTTTGTTAATTTCATCTTATTTTCCTCCGTATTTTGTTTTTAATGACATAATAAAAGACACGATTATTTCTAACCGTGTCAATAATTTATCACAATAATCGCATAAAGTCAATATTTTAGGAATATTTGCTGTATATTTATGCATAAAATTAATATATTTTAAATTATATTGATTCAGACTTTGAGAAAGTGAGATAAATTTCGTTTTTTGTGAGTGGAGCTGTACTTTATTCCCACTTGCTACGAAACAGTACACTGTACTGTTTCTACCGAATTCACGAGTGAATTTGGAGCCACGTGTCTCTTGTGCTTTGCACAATTCACTCTCACTCGCAAAAGACGGAAAGCGCCAACAACGGCAAGGACTCGATGTCCTTGCCGTTGTTCCAATCCCTCCGAGTGCAATGCAAGGGAGGCAAAGAGGTTTATTTATTATATCAGGTGCGTTTTAGCCAGTTTATCAAAGTCTGAAAATTATTCTGCGTTTGCGAGCCATTCATACTCCGGAACATAAATTCTTGTTTTATCCCATGGGTCACCATCAAGATGACGAATAAGCCAAACATAATACATTTCATATCCCGGTGCCGTAACCTGCTGGTGAGCATTGCCGCCTCTTATGCAAAGGCAACTTCCGTTTTCTGTTTTGTAAGGTGTGTTGCCCTCAAAGCCTGCACCGAATCCCTCCGGATGGTCAAATTGATAATAATAAAGTTCAGGCTGCGGGTGATGATGAGGCGGATAGCTTGACCAACGTCCCGGTTGGTTGAACACTTCACCCATAACCATATTTGACTCAGGTGCATTGTCAAGGTCAAACATTGTTGATACAATTCTGTGGCCCGTGCCGTTCCATTGTCCCTTGCCAAACTCTTGATAAAGGCAATTGTTAGGATTATAAAATTCGCTTTTCCAGGTTTTTTCATTATCTGTCATTTGAACAAGCACTTCGCTGTCCTCGTTTGCGGTAACACTTGCCTTAACCTGTTTGCAAAAATGAATTGCGTAAGGCTTTTTTTCAAAAGGATTTTTTCTCTTGCAGCGTTCGTTTATTTCATCTTCCACTTTAAAGGTAACGTCGCCTGAAAGGAGCAAAATTGCACATTCGTTTTTATCCTCGCATATTTCAAGCACTTCACCCTTTTTCATTTTCTTAACGTAAATGTCCATAAGCATTTCAGAATTGATGCCGTTCATTTCGCAAAGAATTTTTTTGCCGTTTTCATCATATTCAGGTTTGAATAACATAAATTTGTATCTCCTTTGAAGTTATTTTTTCTTTTTCTTAATCTTCTTTGTAATTGCAATGAAGATTGAAATAAATACCGTAACTCCTGCTATCGAAGCGGGAACTATGTATAATTGCTTATTTTGCGAAAGCATATTTACATTAACGCCGAGCCTTGTTAATACGCTTTGCGCATTTGCCTGTGTGGTGGATACGTCAATTCGTGTATCAACCACCTTTCTGCTTTCCTCGTTTGAGCCGCCGACAGTTGTAACCTCGCCGACAGCGTCGGTAACAACAAAGTCGCACTGCGCATATAAATCGTCATTTGCACAAACAACAACGGTAGCCGTTCCGTTGCCGATTGCGGTGATTTCACCGTTTGCACCTATGTCGATTATTCCTTCCTGATCGCAAAAATAACCTACTACGGCATTTGTGTTTGACGGCTCAACCGAATAGTCAAGCTTAACCGTGTCACCGATTTGCAAATCATATTTTGAAGCGTAAATCTGAAGATTTGTAAGCGGTGCGCTTTCGTTTTGCTCGGTTGTTGTTTTTGCAGTCGCCTTTGTGGCAGCTTGCGTTGTGGTTGTTACAGTTGTTGCCTTAGTTGTTTCCTTTTTGGTTGCAGCCTTTTTTGACGCAGCCTTTTTTGTGGTGGATTTAGCAGTTGCCGCTTTCTTTGTAGTTGCCCTTTTAGAAACGGTTGCTTTCTTAGTGGTTTTTGCTTTCTTCGTTGTAGTATGCTTTTTAGTTGTTGTTTTGCCTGCCGAAGTGCCTGAAACCGAAGAAAATTTTGGACTTGCGTAGCCGATAATTGAACTTATATTGTTGTAAGGCTTTGAGCCTTTTTTAGTATATTCTCTTGCTTTAACCTTTCCCGAACAGTTGCCCTCAATAGTGTAAACAGTAGTGCCTGAGGTGTAATTGACTATGCCTACGTGGTCTGCTGTGCCGCTTCCCGTCCAGTCAAAAAAGATAAGGTCGCCGCTTTTTGGGGTGTATTTTGACGGGGAATAATATCTGCCCTTATCCTTAAACCAGCTAATCATACTGCTGCAGTTTCCGCCACGAGGAATGATTACACCGTTTAATGTAACGCCGTTTTGCTTTCCCGCTTTATTAAAACACCATAATACAAACGTTGTGCACCATCCGCCTTGATAACCGTACCAATCGCCGTATTTTGAATATGACGATGTACCTGTGTAGCCGACCTCATCGCTTGCAATGCTTACAACGCTTGACCTCAAATCATCCTCGCTTGCCGCAAATGCCGCTGTAGGAATAATTGACGAAATAATTATACAAAGCACTATGAAAAATATATTCAGTTTTTTCAGTCTGTTTTTCATTTATTTTACCTTTCAGGACATATTTTTATGCCGAGATATACAAATCTAATTATAATTATATACATAATATTTAAAATGTCAATTTAAAATATTATACAATATGTTGAAAAAATAAGCGAAAAGGTGTATATTAAGCATAGTAATAATTTTATTAAGGGGTACGTTATGGAAAGACTTAAGGATTGCAATTTGGAACATTGCACACCGGAACAGGTCGGTGTAAAAAGCAGTGCCATTACAGCTTTTATTAATGAAATAAATGAGAATAATTTAGGACTTCAAAGCTTTACAGTTGTAAGGCACGACAAGGTCTGCGCTCAAGGCTTTTTTAAGCCATATAATAAAGATATTCCTCACGTACTTTATTCTATGAGCAAAAGCGTTACGTCGACTGCTGTCGGCTTTGCCGTAAGCGAGGGACTTATTAATCTTAATGACAGGGTTGTTAAGTTTTTTCCTGAATATTTAATGAGTAAGCGCCCGTTTAACAGAATGATTACCGTCAGGATGCTTCTTACAATGCATTCGGATAAGCTTATTACCGTGCTTGACGAAAAAGGCGGTACGGATTGGGTTCAAAATTTTTTCAATGCTCCTTTTCTTCTTCCGCCTAATACCAAGTTTAATTATATAAGTGAAAATACCACGATGCTTTCTGCCATTATTACTAAGGTTACGGGTATGAGTGTTATTGATTATCTCTATCCTCGTATTTTTGAGCCTCTCGGAATTGAAAAGCCGTTTTGGGAAAGCGACGGCAAAGGCAACAATGCGGGCGGTTGGGGCCTTTATATGAAAAGTGAGGACCTTGCAAAATTTTTCCTGCCCTATATTCATGGCGGCAAATGGAAGGACGGTACTCAAATTATTCCTGCAATTTGGGTTAAAGAGGCAACAAGAAAGCAGGTTGACTCCGTATCTGACGGCTATATTGATAATATGATGGGCTACGGCTATCAATTTTGGCGCAATCCTGTGCCTAACAGCTACAGAGCAGACGGACTTTTCGGTCAGCGTTGCTTTATGTTTCCTGAATATGACGCACTTGTAGTTCTTAACTGCGGAGAGGCGGAGGACTATAAGGTTATGAAAATCTTTTGGAAATATTTTCCAGAGTGTTTCGGCTACGGTGAACTTCCTGAAAACAAGGCGGAATATCAACAAATGCTTGACACTATTGATAATTGCAGTGTTGAGGATTTGCCGAAGAGTGAGCGTAACCGTGAGCTTGAGGAAAAGATTTCAGGCAGGCTTATTACCTGCAAAACAAGCGAATTTGTTTCTGTTGTATCAATCACAATTACTCAAATGTGGTTTAAAAAACCCGGCGAGATAAGCGAAATGAAGCTTACATTTGACGATGAAAAGCTTACTTTTTATTGGAAAGAAAAGGAATATGAAAACACGATTGACGTCGGCTTAAACGGTGAATATGGAATAAGCAAGATGACTTTAGGCGACGTTACATATCATGCATATTCCAAAGCCGCTTGGAAAGAGGACGGCACTCTTGATTTATGGATTAGACCGATTGAAACATCTCATGTAAGAAAGTTTAATTTCAAGTTTAATGACGACGATACGGTTAAAATTACAAATATTATGAACCCGACCTTGCAGGAACTTGTTATTTATTATATGACGTTTACGGGATATCCTGTGAAAGGCGACTTTACCAAAGAGGTAATTGAGAATACGGTAGAAAAGCTCGGTTTACCGATAATTGAGCCGAATTTTAAAGGAAAATTTGTTGAATAGATGATTAAAACTGCCTTACTGTCAGTAAGGCAGTTTTTTTATTACAAAATTGTAATAGAAGAAAAATAATATATATGTTATTATATAATTATTAAATAATGTAAAGGTGAGACAAATGGATATATTTTTATTAGAGGATGACGAAGCAATCGGTATAGGTCTTACTTATTCGCTTGAAAACGAGGGATATAACGTAACGCTTGCAAAAAGTGTGAAAGAGGCGGAAAAAATTATTGATGAAAAGGAATTTTCGCTTTATATTCTTGATTTAACTTTGCCTGACGGAAGCGGCTATGACGTTTGCAAAAGGATTAAAGCGAAAGGTGATTTGCCTGTTATTTTTTTGACTGCGTATGATGACGAGGTTAATGTGATTATGGGCTTTGAGCTTGGGGCGGACGATTATATTTCAAAGCCGTTTAGAGTTAAGGAGCTTATGCTCAGAATTAAAAGCGTTATGCGCCGATATTCTAATGAAACGAGTGACGGAATAATCAAAATCAATAATCTTAAAATTAATACAAATGAGGCTAAGGTTTACAAAAATAATGAGGAAATTATTTTGACCGCTATGGAATACAGGCTTCTTTTAATCCTTTTGAGCAATAGGGGAAAGGTGCTTTCACGTACTGCACTTCTTGAAAATATTTGGGATGTGGCAGGCGATTTTGTTGAGGATAACACACTGACCGTCTATATCAAAAGGCTTAGAGATAAAATTGAGGAGGACCCGGCAAAGCCTGAGTTTATAAAAACTGTTCGTGGGCTTGGGTATGTTATTGAAAAATGATTAATAAAGACGCAAAATTAACGGCTTTTTTCGGAATAGGGGTAACGGTACTTGCCTCAATAATCTGTTTTATTATAAATGCGTGGGCAGGTGCGATTTGCCTTATTTTAGGTATTATTTTGACAGGCGTATATTTTTATAATATCAAGAAAAGAAACGATAAAATTAACGAACTTAACAACTATCTTTCACTTATGTGTTCAGGTAATTTTGACCTTGATATTATGGATAACAGCGAGGGCGAAATGTCGATACTCAAAAATAATCTTTATAAGATAATGACGCTTTTAAAAACGCAAAACGAGCAGCTTAATACGGACAAGCTATATCTTACAAATTCGCTTGCCGATATATCACACCAGCTTAAAACTCCGCTTACGTCAATGATGGTGATGTCGGATTTATTAAAAGACGAAAAGGACGAGGAAAAGCGAAACGAATTTTTATCAATTGTTGAAACTCAGCTTGATAAAATGAAATGGCTTATTACAAATCTTCTTAAAATTTCAAAACTTGACGCAGGCGCAACTGAATTTAAGCACGAAAAATTTAATATTGCGCCTATTTTAGAAAAAAGTTTGAAGCAGTTTTACGTCACCTGCGACGTGAGAGAAATTGAAATTGTTAATGAAATAAATGATTTTGAATTTGTCGGTGATGAAAATTGGACGGGCGAGGCAATAGAAAATATTATTAAAAACTGCATTGAGCATACAAACAATAACGGCAAATTAAGATTTTTCAGCCAGAGGACGAATGTTTATAATTCTCTTTTCATTCAGGATAACGGCTGCGGAATTACAAAAGAGGATTTACCCCATATTTTTGAACGCTTTTATCACGGCAAAAATTCATCAAGCGAGAGCGTTGGTATCGGGCTTGCACTTGCAAAAACCGTGCTTGAAAAGGAAAAGGGCGATATTATTGTTAATTCAGAGCTTGGTAAGGGTAGCATTTTTGAATTAAGATTTTATAAAACAATAGTATAAACTGCCTCCCTTAACAAGGGAGGTGATTGAAAAGCAATCGGAGGGATTTTGAGCGAAAAGCCTTGTCGTTGCAAATAAATGTTGTTTTAATATGTGACATTTTTGTAATATTAGTGTCACGTGATTGTAAGTTAGGACTGTTATGATGGTGATAGTGTAAGGGGAATGTACCCATTTTTACACTGACGGGGGAGGTATTCATTATGAGTATAACAAAGCAATTAGCCCTGCGCCATTTGAAGCAGAACAAAACAAGGTCGGTTTTAACTGTTTTGGGTATAACTATATCCGTAGTTATGCTTACTGTTATTTTTACCTGCGCCACCTCTTTTGCTCACTACTACGGCGAAAAGGCGATTAACGAAAACGGAAATTGGCATTTCTTTGTTAAAACAGATTATGAAAGTGCAAAAAAATATTTACTAAGTGATTCCTCACTTAAAGATATAGGCTTTGAAAAGAATTTATCAACCGAGGAGCAAAGCTATAAGATTTATTCAGATAAAGCTAATTATTTAAGAACAGGCACGATATATCAGGGAAATGAGCAGTATATTAAGGATACAGTCACCTGCAAATATGACGGCACTTTGCCTAAAAGTGACAATGAAATTATGGTGGAACAGTCGCTTATTAAAAATAACGGGCTTGATTTAAAAATAGGCGATGAAATTAAAATTGCAGTCGGCTCAAGGCTTAAGGGCGATTTCGTCATTTTGCCGATAAAAGGCGATTACCAATTCGGCGAGCGCTTTGAAAAGGAAAAGGACGAAACATTTAAAGTTGTAGGTATTCTCCACGATAACGAGCCGACCGAGCGTGGCGCAATCATTCGTGGAATGAGTGATTTAAGCAGTAAAAATCTTATCGCATACGGTAAGCTGAAGCATATTACCCCTTTTTCATATATAAAGATAAACGGCACTTTTGACAAATTCGGCTTTACGAAAAAGAATAGGGTGTTTAATGTAGGCGAAAATGCCGGTCTTTTAAATTCAAAGCTTGCCTTTTCGATAGACAAAGACAATTTGCCGCAGGCATTAAAGCTTACTGCAATCGGCATTGTTGTTTTTGCCGTAATTTTCGTTTCGTCATTTGCAATGATTTATAATTCCTTTGCGCTCTCTGTCGGCGAGCAAATCAAATACCTCGGTATGCTATCCTCGGTCGGTGCAACAAGGAAGCAGAAGAAAAAGACGCTCTATTTTGAGGGCGCAGTCTTGGGAGGAATAGGAATAATTCTCGGCATAGCGCTTGGCTTGCTTGCCACCTTTATATCGCAAAGCGCAATGAATGCCAAAATTGCCTCGATTATGGAGGGCTATAACAACAATATCAAATATTCGACTCATATTTCGCTTTGGGTGCTTTGCCTTATTGTTATTTTGGCGGCGCTGACTGTTTTTGTGTCAATCATTTCGCCCGTGCAAAAGGCGGCAAGAATTACTGCGATTGATGCGATTAGAAAAACTGACGAGATTAAGCGCAAGGGCAAAATCCGCACGCCGTTTATTATCACTAAGCTTTTCGGCTTCGAGGGTGACATTGCGTTTAAAAATTTAAGGCGCAACGGCAGAAAATCAAGGACGATTATTGCTTGTATATGTATTTGCGCAGTCCTCTTTTTAAGCTGTAATTATTTTTGCGAAACGTTTAAGGATGTGTCAAGCTTAGATTATGAGCTTCCTTATCAGATTTCATTTCAATACAGCGCCCAAAGCAAGGCACAGTATGAAAAAGCGAGAAAATTTTTGAAAACAAATAAAAAGGTAAAGCGATTTTATTCGATTCGGTCGGACTGGTATTCGCCGATTTCAGGAAACGATATAAATCCTTATGATAATTCACGTGAGTATGATATGTCGTTTCATAATGAAAGCGTTTTTGTTGATAAATATAAATTTGTCGCAGCGCAGGATATAACATATAACGCTTATTTGCTTGATGACGAGGATTTCAATGCGCTTTGCAAGAAAAACGGAATTGATTATAAAAAATATTACTCGCCCGATAAAGACGGTTCAATTAAGACAATTGTAATAAATACAATTGACCGTAACGGTGAGCCGATTTTTAATAATAACCTACTCGGCAAAACTATCGGTGTATATGGATTTGATTTTGAAAAGACCGAAAGGGAAAATAAGCTCGACGAGGACGGGAATAAGATTATTTTCTATTATAAGACCGGTCGTACATCTCTATATAAATTTTGCGACTTTATAAAATATGATAAGGATAATCCTATTTGCAATTTAGAGTCGGGCGGCGTTACTTTTTATGCGCCTAAGTGCATATACGATAAGCTTTACGCCGCTAACGAATTTTATTCCCATTACGGTATTGAAACCGACGAGCCGTACAAGGTTGAAAAGGAGCTTAAGGACTATTTGTCCGAAACCGAAGCCGAGGGCGACGTTTATAACGATTATTATTGGATGATGAGGGAAAAGAGCATTATATCCGCCGTTCAATTTCTGTCCTATGCTTTCATTTTGCTGATTACATTAATAACAGTATTTAATATAATCAACACAATGACGGCGCAGATTGCAGGCAGGAAAAAGGAGCTTGCAATGCTGAAAAGCGTTGGTATGACGCCAAAGGAGTTTAAAAAGACGTTGATTTTTGAAAGTATGTTTTACGGTTTATTCGGTTTGCTTTTTGGTGTGCCGCTAAGCCTTGTAATTAACAGAGTGGTGGGATATATTATTTCAAAGGATAATGCTATTCCGTTTTCTGTCAATATTTGGCTTTATCTTATTGCCTGCGTGGCAGTATTTGTAATCATAGCGCTTACTATGATTTATTCATTAAAACTTATTAAAAATAATTCTATTATTGATTCATTAAAGGACGATACAAACTGACAGAAACCCGTAGGGGCGAACATTGTTCGCCTTTTCTCAAAATCTGCATACGGTTGTGCGCCGGATTTTGTATTCATATTCAAATTTAGGTAAGTGACAAAATTGTAATTAAACAGTCACACGATTGTAAGTTCATTAAGGTATTATGGACTCATCGAAAGGAGATAACTACTATGAAAATACTTGAAGTTACAAATTTATGCAAAACATACGGCAAGGGCGATACAATGGTTAAGGCTCTTGATAACGTTTCGTTTTCAGTAGAAAAAGGTGAGTTCGTTGCTATTATCGGGCCGAGCGGTTCGGGCAAGTCAACGCTTCTTCATATCCTCGGCGGCGTAGATGTGCCGACAAGCGGCAGCGTTGTTATTAATCAAACGGACATTTCAAATCTTGATGAAACGGCACTTGCAATTTTCCGCCGCAGGCAGATAGGCCTTATTTATCAGTTTTATAATCTTATTCCTATTTTGACTGTTCAGGAAAATTTGACCTTGCCGCTTCTTCTTGACGGCAGAAAGCCGGATAAAAAGCAAATTGATACTCTTGTAAAGCGTCTTGGCTTGGAAAACAGGCTTGACCATTTGCCAAATCAGCTTTCAGGCGGTCAGCAGCAGCGTGTATCAATCGGACGTGCACTTGTCAACAATCCTGCGCTTATGCTTGCAGACGAGCCTACGGGAAACCTTGACAGCGAAAACAGTAAGGAGATTATTTCTCTTTTAAGGCAGTTTAACAAGGAATTTAATCAGACTGTAATTATTATCACTCACGATGAAAAAATTGCAAATTCAGCCGACCGTGTAATCACAATCGAGGACGGCAAAATCACCGGGGATGAGGTGAGAATAGGTTGAATATCGTAAATAAGCTTACAACACGCCACATTCAGCAAAATAAGGGCAGAACGGTTGTAACCACACTCGGCATTTGCGTTTCCGTTGCGATGATTACGGCTGTATTTGTTGCAATGGCTTCGTTTTTAAACCTTTTCGGTGAAATCGGCTTAATCTCGTCAGGCAAATGGGACGCCGAATTTGACTATCTTAATCAAACACAAATAAACCAAATTAAAAATGATGACAGAATTTCAAATGTAGGTCTCGGTTACAGCGACGACTATATGTCGTTTAAGCTGAAAAGTGCATCTGATTATGAAAAAAGCACGGGTGAAATTCTTGTCGGAAACAAGAAATATTTTGAAATGATGGCAACGGGCGATTTTGACGGAAAGCTTCCGGAAAATGAAAACGAGGTTGCAGTTGAAGAAAATTTGCTTGCGGCAAACGGTATGAAAAATGCCAAGGTAGGCGATAAGATTACTTTTGCTCAGGGGATGAGGCAGCTTGCCGACGGAGGTATTGCAACAGACGGCTATCGTGATGAAAACGAGAAATTCGTCACATCAAAGGATTATAAGGAATATACAATTACCGCAATTCTTCACAATAACCCTGCCACAAGATATAAAAAAATTTGGCGTGGTATGAGCGAGGCGGAGAGCAAGAGCGACAAGAACATTTTTGCTTTATTTACGCTTGCTAAGCAGGACTCAAATGCACATAAAACCATTGAAAAAATCCAAAGCGATTACAAAATTGACGGCTACAGGGCAAACGAAGATGTGCTTGCATCTTATCTTTCAGGCAGACAGGGCGGTTTCCTTTTAACAATGCTTCCTATTGTTTTGGTTGTTTTAATTCTTATCGTTATCGCATCCGTAATGCTTATTTATAACGCATTCGGTATGTCGCTTGCAGAGCGAGTAAGATATCTCGGTATGCTTGCCTCGGTCGGTGCAACTAAGGCGCAAAAGCGAAAGAGTGTGTATTTTGAGGGCGCAATTTTAGGCGCTGTCGGCATTCCCGTCGGTATTGCGGCAGGAATACTCGGTATCGGAATTACCCTTAAATTAATAGGCAATAAAATTATTTCTACAGGAATGATTGCAGGCGTCAGCGAAAGCAATATGCAAATGAAAGTCGCAGTTCCTTTTTGGGCGATAATCGGGGTTGTTATTGTAAGCATATTAACGATTTTTATTTCTTCATTCATTCCGGCACGCAAGGCGTCAAAAATTACTCCTATTGACGCAATTCGTCAAAGGCAAGAGATTAAGGTTAAGCCTAAAAAGCTTAAATCGCCTAAATATATCAGAAAAATATTCGGATATGAAGGTGAGCTTGCCTATAAAAATCTTAAGCGCAACGGAAGAAAATCAAGGCTTATAACCGTTTCAATCGCTCTTTCAATCGTACTTTTTATTTCCTGCAACTATTTTTGTAATATGTTTGTTCAGGCAAGCGGATATGAAAAAACAATTCCTTACCAGATATCAACAACAATTACTTACGCTCATAAAAAAGAACTTTATGACGCACTTGACAAAATGCAGGGAGTTAATAAATATTATATTGATACGGCGGATATGAGTATTTTTCTCGGTAAGTCAAGCCCGATTATTAAAAATAATGAAATTAAAGATTTGAAAAATTATACTTCTGCTTATTCAAAGCTGTTTGGCGGGGAAAAGGATGTTGCTACAGTAATTCACTATGTTGACGACAGCGAGTTTAACACGCTTTGTGAAAATAACGGTATTGATTATAATGCTTTTTACGGTGACAGTCTTAAATGCGTTTTGCTTAACAATCTTACTCATAAGCAGGACACAACGAAAGTATTTACCGACAACATTATAGGCAAGCATATTATTCAAAATTCAGATTATGCAAACGATGAAAAAAATCCGCTTGATATCGAGGTCGGCGGTCTTGTTAAATTTGATAAAAAAAGCCTGCCGTGCAATCTCGTTGCGCCAGGCGTAGTCGGTATAATTATGCCTTATTCTCAGTACGTAAATGTAGTAAATAAGGGCGAAAAGGCAAGCAATATTTCAATGAGCGTTTGTATTGAAACCGATGATCATAAAAATGTTGCGGAAAATCTTAATAATCTTTTGACTGAAAAAGATTATGGAGGAACGTTCGTTTCTGACATTGTCGATACTCTCCAAACTATGAATACCGTTATCTTTATTGTTCAGGTATTTGTTTACGGCTTCATTTCGCTTATCTCTCTTATCACGATTGCAAATATTATTAACACCATTTCAACGAATATATCGCTTCGACGCAAGGAATTTGCGATGCTTAAATCGGTCGGAACGGCTCCGAGCGGATTTAGAAAAATGGTCAGTCTTGAAAGTGTATTTTATGCGCTTAAAGCGGTCATATTCGGTGTGCCTATAAGCGTTTTGGTTTGCATATTGCTTAATAAAATGCTTGGTGAAAGCTCAATCCCTTATCAGTTTGATTATAAGCTTTATTTGGGTGTAATCCTTGTGGTATTTGCAATTATTGCTGTTACGATGATTTATTCCGTAAGAAAATTAAAGGATGATAATATTATTGAAACCCTTAAAGAGGATATAAGCTGATAATTTTCGGCAGGCTTTTATTACCCATTTAAACCCCAATATATTCCTTCTGCCGAAAAAATAAAAAGGCTCATCTTCAAATTATCGAAGATGAGCCTTAATTTATTGTGGCTGTTACTCATATAAAAATTCATAGAAAATCGGTGTATAGTTGCCGACCTTGACAACAATATAATCGCCTGCGTCTAAAATATAACCGCTGTCATTATACGAGGGAATGTTTATATATTTTTTTGTTGCCTCTTCAAATTGCTTATTTGTGCCAAGCTTGAAATCATAGCCGCATGAATTGAAAAATTTTTTAAGTTCAACATTTGCGCTTGAAAACGAATAAATCGACCAAGAAATGTAAGAACTGATTGATGTCTGGCAAGTGGTATAAGTATATGACTTTTTCGCTTTTTTAGAGGTATAGTCAATTATTCTGCCTGCCACACTGTCTTTTTTAACAGCGTATTTATCTTTAATATTATTAGAAAGCTGATAGTAACCGATAAAAATGACGGGCTTATTTTTATCATATTTTTCAAGGTCTTTTGCAATATTACAAACGACTTGCTTTTCTTCTTTATCTCTTAAAACGTTTACGTGATACCAATAATTTGATGAGCAAATTTGAACTGTTAATATTATGACAAGCGACAGCGAAGCAATTATTTTTAAAGCTTTTTTGCCGTTTGAATTAATGATTTTTGATGAAAGCAGCAGGGTAATTGCACTGATATAAAACGGTATTCCTTGCTCGGTTCTGTATGCGGATTCCGTTCCCCGATAAATGCTTAAAAAGAAAACAGTAAGTGCAAGGCCTAAATAAAAGAAAATGAGAATAGGCTTTTTGGTGTTCTTAGTTTGACGTATCATCAAACCAAATGCAACGGCGAGAAAAATGAATAAAATTGTAAATGGGGCATAGCAAAATATTTTAGATACAAATGAATATATAAAATCATAAAAAAATGATTTTAATGTGGCAGAGCTTGAAAGCCAAGCAGTGCCGACAGCGTTGTTGTTATCTTGTGTAATATTGCATATATTTATTATTGCGTTTGATATTATTTCCTCTAAAGAAAATCCCAAAAACAAAGTCGGTGCAAGCCAAAAGCCATTGAAAAACAATTCTTTTTGGCTTTTTTTACCGTCGGCAAGAAGTATAAGAAGTAAAAATACTGCGCCGATATAAACTAAAATGAACGATTCATACCATGAATATGCAAAGAATATAAAAATTGAAGAAATAAGTATTGAAGCAATCAAATTTTTAATTTTCAGTGCAAAATAAAGTGCAAAAGATACTAAAAGAATTGAGCCTCCGGTGGTTAAAACTGAGCCTTTGAACATAAAATATTCATTCATCAGTGGGAAAGTTATGTAAAGGCAGGTGGAAAAGGTATAAGGTAAAACACTTTTTTGAGGCTTTGCTTTGTCAAATATTATGCAAAATACAGTTGCTCCCAAAATAAAGCAAATAAGACCTATTATATTTTCAACTGCAATCGGCAAATGTTCAAAGCCTAAATAATTTTCTATAATTGTTGCTGTAAGCCTGCCCTGTGCAACAAGTAAGCCGTGATAATATCTGTCACTTGAAAGCGAGTCGATTGTTACCGTTTCGTGAGTGAGATAATATGCATAGCACAAAATTGTGCTAATAAGAACGGGAAAAATATACAGAGGATTTAAAAGAAACTTTTTGAATCCTTGTTTTAAACTTAAATCACTGTAAACAAGCCTTGCGTTTTGTTCCTTTTTATCAGTCAATCTTTTTTTACTCATAATTTCACCATAATCTAAAACAGCCGTCATTACTGACGGCCGATAGCTTGTTAATATTTAACCGGGCTTGATGCAAGGTATTTATTTACCATGAGCGCTACCTTAAATACAATAGCGTCATCAAATTCTCTAAGGTCAAGACCTGTGAGTTTTTTGATTTTTTCAAGCCTGTAAACAAGAGTGTTTCTGTGAACGAAAAGCTTTCTTGATGTTTCAGAAACATTAAGGTTGTTTTCAAAGAATTTTTGAATAGTGAAAAGCGTTTCCTGGTCAAGCGATTCGATAGAGCCACGCTTGAACACCTCTTTAAGGAACATATCGCAAAGAGTTGTCGGAAGCTGATAAATAAGCCTTGCGATGCCGAGATTTTCATAGCTGATAATTGTTTTTTCAGTATCAAAAACCTTGCCTACTTCAAGTGCCACCTGAGCTTCCTTAAACGAATGAGCAAGCTCCTTAATGCCTGTTACACAAGTGCCGATACCGATAATTGCATTGAAATAAAACTCAGACAAAAGGGTATCGTTGATTGAACGTGCAAGCTTTTCAAGGTCTTTAATATCAACGTTAGGTCTAACTTCTTTAACAAGAGCAATGTCGCTTTCGTTTACATTGATAACGAAATCCTTACTCTTATCAGGGAAGAAGTTTTGAATAATGTCAAAAACAGAAATTTCCGTTTCCTGGGTTGTCCTGATTAAAAATACAACTCTTGACGCATCGTTGTTGAAATGAAGTTCCCTTGACTTAATATAAATATCGCCCGGAAGAATGTTGTCCAAAATAACGTTCTTAACAAAGTTTGACCTGTCAAATTTTTCGTCATTGTTTTGCTTTATTTGGTCAAGAGCAACGGCAATGAGCGAAGAATAATGATGTGCAAGGTCATCCGTTCCGTCAACAAATACTGCATATTCTGGGCGGACAAGTACGTCAAATGTGGTATATGTTGCATTATCAACGCAGGTTTGATTTGTACTGAAAACGCCGGCAGAGATTACGCCCTTGCGAATTTCTCCTATTAAGCCGAGCTCACTGCACGCAATAACCGTACCCGTTTCGTCAACAACGCCGATATTTCTGTCGATTGCTTCACGCATTTGATTTACTATTCCTTGGAATAATCTGTTTGGCATTATATTCACCTCTCTGTTTAGTTGGGCAGTATGCACAAAGAAATATTGCACAAAAAGTATATGCCCTACTTGTTCATATTATACAAGAAGATTAATCATATTGCAACCATTTTAACAAAAAAAGTTGCACTTTTTTGTGCAACTTGTTATGAATGGTGAAATTGTTTAGAGATAAACACAATATATTGTTGTTAAATTGAATAAAAGTAGCAGAATTTGTTGTCATTTGTCACAAAGAGAAGAAATTTCTTCTTTTGTAAGATATCGACATTCTCCCGGTTTTAAATTTTCGTCAAGGTCAAGCGAACCCATTTTTATCCTTTTAAGTTCAACAACGTTTATTGAAAAATGAGAAAACATCCGTTTGATTTGATGATACATCCCCTGTTTAATAATGACCTTTCCTACCTGATAATCACCGTCAACCGGTTCAAGGCTTGCGCCCAGGCATTTGGCATCTTTAAGTTCTATTCCTTTTTCAAATTTCCTGATTATTTCATCGTTAAACGGTTTGTCAAGCTTTGCGATATACGTTTTCGGAATGTGATTTTTAGGACTTAATATCGAGTGTGCAAGTTCGCCGTCGTCGGTAATGAGCATAAAGCCTGTTGTGTCTTTATCAAGCCTGCCGGCAGGGAACAGATTTTTACGCTTCATATCGGGCGGTAAAATGTCAACAACTGTCTTTTCTCCTTTTCCGTTTGAAGCTGAAATCACACCCTTTGGTTTATTCATCATAATGTATACATATTTATTATAGTATATCTGCTCGTTATCGCAAAAAAGCACGGCGCCGTTCTCGTCAAACTTTGCCTTTGGGTCTTTGATTGTTTCTTTATTTACCGCTATTCTTCCTCTTTTAATAAGCGCTATTGCATCTTTTCTTGAAATTTGAAGAGCGGTGGCAATTATTTTATCTAATCTTTCCATAATATTTGTTTATTCGTTTTCCTCAAACCCTACTAAAAAACCGTCTTTGGCAGATGGATTGCAAATATCGCCGCCGATAAGTTTCCCTTCACAAACAAGCATATCGGCAACAATGCAGTCACCCTTGCCTTTATAATTTGTGACTGTGTAGGTGTAAAGCGTTGCTTTTTGCCCCTTGTAATCAGTCAAATCAAAGCCTTGATTTTTTTGAATTTGGTTATAGCTGTTATACACATCATTCCATTTCTTAGGAATGGTAATTTCCTTTTGCTCGCAGTCGCTTGCCAGCTTGTAGCCGTATTTGCTTAAATACGCTCGTCTTTCGCTGTCGGTTTTTGCGCTTATTACTGCCGCCACGCTTTGCGCTTCGCTCGTATGGTTTGATACAAATGTTACAGATATAACGATAATTCCCACAAGCAAAAGAACTATGCCGAATATCCTTTTCGGCGTTAATTTTAAAGTAAGCATTTTCATAGTATCACCTAAATAATAATATGAAATGCTACTATTGCTTATTCATCTATAATTTTTATATATTGCTTATTTTTTTCTAAATAAATAATATCAACCGTTGCGTCAATAAGTGTTCCGTCAGGAGTGTATTCCTCACTGTGGATAACCCCGTCTTGCCTTATGTCTGCAAGAATTGAGCCTTTGCTAAACGGCACTAAAAGTTTTAATCTTTTTTTAGTTTGCGGCAATGCATTTTGAATTGCAAGGAGCAATTCATCTAATCCCTCGCCTGTTTTTGCACTGATTTTTACGCTTGTTTTAGCGTCTGCAAACGGAAATGCAATGGCAGACGGACTGTGTGTAATGTCACATTTGTTAAATACCGTTATAACAGGTACAGTGATTGCGCCGTCGGGAAAAAGTGATGATAAAATTTCTTTTGTAACGTCGATATTGTCGTAGCAATAAGGGCTTGAGGTGTCGCATACGTTTAAAATTACGTCTGCGTATGTTGCTTCCTCCAAAGTGGAGCGAAAAGCGTCAACAAGCTGGTGCGGCAGCCTTGAAATAAAGCCAACGGTGTCAATAAGCATAATGCTTTGTCCGTTTGGAAGGCTGAGTTTTCTTGCAGTCGGGTCAAGGGTTGCAAAAAGCTTGTCCTCCTGCAAAACTCCTGCATCGGTAAGCTTGTTCATAAGTGTTGATTTGCCTGCATTTGTGTAGCCGACTATTGCGACGGATAAAGCGCCGTTTTTCTTTCTTCTTTCGTGAATCATTTCACGTCTGCTTTTGACCTTGTCAAGCTCCTGCCTGATATTTTGTATTCTTCGCCTGATATGCCTTTTGTCGCTTTCAAGCTTTGTTTCACCCGGACCCCTTGTGCCAATGCCGCCGCCGAGCCTTGAAAGCTGAGTACCCTTTCCCGTAAGGCGGGGAAGAGAATATTTAAGCTGGGCAAGTTCGATTTGAAGCTTACCCTCCTTTGAACGTGCACGTCCTGCAAAAATGTCAAGAATAAGCGTTGTTCTGTCAATAACTCTTGTGTTTGTTTCGTCCTCAAGATTGCGAATTTGAACAGGTGAAAGCTCGCTGTCTGCAATAATTAAATCAATATTCATATTTTCACAAAAGCGAGTCATTTCATAAAGCGCACCCTTGCCAATATATGTTGCGGCAACGGGAGTCTGCCTTTTTTGAATTGATGTGCCGACAACTTCGGCGCCTGCCGTTTTTGCAAGCTCCTCAAGTTCCTCCATAGAAACCTCGGCGTTAAAATCTCCTGTGTCAACGCTGATTAAAAGAGCACGCTCCTTTTTATCCTCGTTAAATATTTCGTTTTCATTAGTTTGATTATCCATCTGTTCACCCTCTCTAAAGGTGCTTTATTTGTTTACAAGTGCCTGAAGCACCTTGTTTGCAATAGGGCCTGCCGTTTGCGAGCCTGAATTGCCGTATTCCACAAGAACAACAAATGCATATGGGTGTTCCTCATCATCCATAAAGCCGACGAACCAAGCAGTGTTATGCGAATCAACATTGTCTATTTGAGCTGTACCCGATTTAGCGCAAAGGTGCAAACCTTCATAATTGTAATCGCCGTATTGGGTCTTAACGTTGTTTCTCAAAAGTTTTTTCATTTTGCCTGCAACGTCGCTTGAAAGAAGCGGTGTTTCTTTAGTTGTAAAACCAAGGTCAAGCGCCTTGCCTGCCTTTGTAGCAAAGCTTTCCACAAGATTGAGCGAAACCGCCGTGCCGTCGTTTGCGATTGCGCCGGCAAGTCTAAGCATAGCGATAGGGGATACGAGCGTGTCACCCTGACCTATGCCGGTCCATCCTACATAATCGTCAGCGTCACTTTTTTCAAGGAAAAATCTGCCTGTTGAAGATTGTATATCATTATTAAGCGAAACCGGAGATGTAAGCCCAAGTTCCTTAGCCGTGTCTGCAAGCTTTTGCGGGCCTAATTCAATAGCAATTTGCGCAAAAGTGGAGTTGCACGATTTTGCAAGTGCCTGCTCAAAAGTGAGCGTGCCGTGCCTTGCGTTACATTCGATAGGAGTACCTACACCCGGGTCGTATTCGCCCGTACATTTAAAGGTTCTGTCATAAATGTCCGGAATATTCTCAATAGCGCAAATTGCCGTAACAATTTTAAAGGTTGAGCCGGGGGTGTAAAGACCTGTTAAAAGTCTGTTGATGTATGCGCCTGCATATTCCTCGTTATCGTCTATATCGCTTGGCTTATTTTGCGGGTCGTAGCTTGGGGTTGAAACCATAACAAGCGTTTCGCCCGTTTTGTAGTTGATTACGCCGACTGTTCCTGCTTTGTAATTTGAAAGTGCTTTGTATGCAACATCGCAGGCATCTGCGTCAAGCGTCAATTGCATATCGTTGCCGCTTCCGTTTTTAATAACACTGTAAATGCCTGTAAGCGAATTATACCCTGTAAGCTTTGCTTTATACACGTTTTGAACGCCTGTTGAAATAAAACCCTGAAGGTCGCCTACTGCGTGAAGCGTAGCCTTTCTTGTCGTTAACGAATCATTGTATTCTCTTTTGCCGTTATTTGTTTCGGCAAGGCTTCTGCCGTTTCTGTCGGTGATTTTGCCTGCGCCGATTAGTTCGCCGTTATAGTAAAGGTGGCTGTTGTAAGGTTGCATAACCCAGCTTGAGCCGTCGGACATAAGGCTGTAAGTTAAAAATCCCAAGCCGAAAACAAAGGCAAACACAAGTATCCAAAGGAAAATGCCCCTTCTTGTTATCATTTTCATTTCTTTTTAACACCTCCGAGATAGCTGTAGGTGCGTACGTCACTCGCCTTGATAAATGCCAAAACAAGCCAGCAGCTCATAAGCGAGGTACCGCCTTGGCTGACGAAAGGAAGAGTAACACCCGTAAGCGGTAAAACGTCTGTTATACCGAAAATGTTAAGCGCACATTGGAAAAGGAGCATTCCGGCGCCTGCAACTGCCGCAATTGAATAAAACGTACTTCTTGCCGCAATTGAATTTACAAGGGCGGAAACTGCAATTGCAACGAACGAGAGAACAAGAACTACTGCAAAAATGTAGCCCCATTCCTCACAAATTACGCCGAAAACGTCATCTGTATAAACAAGATAGTCATCAAAGAATTTGCGTATATTGCCGTTGCCTATTCCAAGGCCTAAAAGACCGCCGGAGGCAATGCCTGTTAAAATATGGGTTTGTTGATATCCTTTTCCGTAAGTATCCTCCCAAATATGGCGGTATATTGAAAAACGTGCCGTAACGTACGGCTTGTATTTGATTACAATGGCGCCGCCTAAGCCTGCCGCCGCAACAGCTAAGCCAGCCGTTTTAATATCGCCGGAGTTCATAAATGCGATTATTAAAAATGTGATGAAGAATATGAGCGCCGCACCGAAGTCACGCATTAAGATAAGCGCACCCACGCAGGCAACCGAGAATATAATAAAACGGATTATATTTTTAGAGGTTTGAATTTTTTCAAGCGTTGCCGCACCGACAAAGATAAACGCAACCTTTACAAATTCCGACGGTTGGAGAGTGAATGAGCCAATACCTATCCAGTTTCTTGCTCCGTACTTCTCCGTGCCGAATACAAGGTTGACTGCAAGCAAAATTAATCCTGCGATTGCAACGGGCAGTCTCAATTTCATACACAAATCAACGTCGCCTAAAACAAATGTGAAAACGGTATAAGCAACAACGCTGACCGCCAAAATTATTAACTGCTTAAAGCAAGCTTTCGGGTTGACCGAGCCTATAACCGTAAGTCCGACACCGGAAAGAAAAAATGCAATAAATTCAAGTTCAAAATTTCTTCTGTGAACAATTACATATAAAAGCGACACATAAACCCATTCAAGCGCAATGAGCACTATATTTGCAAGCATTGCTTTTGTTGAAAAATCATTATGGGCGCTTGCCGCCTCGAAGCCTGTAATAAGTTGAAAAATGCTCAAAACAAACAGCATTGCAAAATTATTAATAGGCTTGATATGCGGTATTTTTTTAGCCTTATTTGCCATTCGTGTTTCTCCTTAATTATTTTTCATAAAATACAAAAACTCTGTCACCGAAGGTGATTGTGTCCTCGTCAAAAATGAGCTGCGGCTGAGTAATAAATCTGCCGTTTAGCTTCGTTCCGTTGTGGCTGTTTAAATCCGAAAGCGCCCAGCCACGAGATGTTAAATGTATTCTTGCGTGCTCACTGCTGATTGTATCAAGATTGATTTGTATGTCTGAATTTTGACCCCTGCCGATAAGCACGTCTTTTTTTCTTAAATAAATAGGTCTGTGAGTTTTTACGTCTACCAAAACCGCATAAGCAACATTGCCTGTATTTTGTTTCAATTCGCTCGCCTCATTTCTCATTTGAGTTTTTGAACTTGCCGAAACAGCCTCGGCACATAAAAATTTCAAAGGGATTGAACCTATTGTGATAATATCGCCGTCCTCAATAACGGCACTTCCGTGAACACTTCTGTCATTTAATTTAATGCCTGTTTTGGAAAAAGTGTCCGTTATAACCCATTCCTTTCTCTTTTTTGCAATAACTGCGTGAAAACGTGATACATTCGGCATAGGCAAAACAATATCGTTGGATTTACTTTTTCCTATTGATGTTTCCCATCTGTCAATGTCAATTATAGAACCGTTGTTTTGGTCAACAAGCTGAGCAAGCTTGTGAAGTCTCGGTCTGTTTCTGAATAAAGATATTATGCAGGTGAATAGTATAACTACAGCCAAAACAGGAAGCACATATCTAAGCACACCTGTCAAAAATGATAAAGCCGTTTCCAATCCGTTCACTCCTTAATTATATATTTTAAAATTATGTATTTAATAATTATATCAATTATGTATTGTTCAGTCAAATATTTTGAAAAATTTTAATAATTTTATTACATTGCAAATGTCGCCTTGTATTGTTTCGTACTATATTTTGGCTTAAAAAGGTGAATGTTAAGTTCAGTTGACAAAATTCCACGTAAAAAATATAGATTACTTTATGCTTTTATGTTATATTTAACTCAGAGGTGATAGATATGTCTCTTGGACAAAGACTTTATGATTTAAGAAAAGCAACAGGTCTTTCTCAGGAAAAGGCGGCGGAGCAGCTTGGTGTAACAAGGCAGACCGTGTCAAAATGGGAAACTGACCAAACAACTCCGGATTTTGATAAAATAATTCCTATTTGCAATCTTTATAATGTTACTACCGCTGAGCTTTTCGGCGAAGAAAAAGAGAACGATTACAGCTATAATATAGATTCAAATACAGAGCAAACCGACGGCGATTCCTTCAGCGAGGCTGAAAAGTTTAAAATCAGGCATAAATATAAAATCAGATTTGCCGTGCTTTTAAGTATAGGAATATGCTTATATATTTTATCTGTTACTCCTTTTGTAGTTTTAAAAAATGAAAAGCTGAGCATTGTTTTGTTTTTCGTTATGATTGCTGTTGCAACAATGCTTATAGTTTTCGGTGCGATTGCAAAGCCGAAATTTGAGGATGAAAAGAAATCGGACACTCCGGAAAGTAACTTGTATAAACGAATTTGCAGTATTATGTCGGGTGTTGTACTTGTTATTTATCTTCTTTTAAGTTTTCTTACAGGCGCTTGGTATATCACTTGGGTGCTTTGGATTGTTTATGCGATTGCGTGCCAAATTGCAAAGCTTGTTTTTTCGTTGAAAGGAATTGAGATTGATGAATAAAAGTAAAAAATTCATAATTGCATTAATTGCCGTTTTAACTGCTGTTGCACTTTTTTTGCTTGGGGTTATGTCGCTTTTTATAGTCGGCGGCGATAAACTTGAAGATATGCTTGATGAAAGGGAAGACGATTTAAAAACAGTAGTTTTTCAGAAAGAGTATAGTATAAATGATTTTCAAAATATGAAAATTGACTGCGGCTGTGCAGATGTGACGTTTAAGCCGAGCCAAAACGGAAATGTCGGCGTTACTGTTTTCGGCGCAAACGATAATAAGTTTTCGGGAGAAATTAAGGATAAAACGCTTGAGCTTAACGAAATTTACGGCAAAGCAACGTTTCGCTGGGCAAAGGCAATAAAATTTAAAGGCCTTCATATTGTTGTTAAAATTCCGCAAGGCTTTGATTTTCCGGTTGATATCAATGTAAATTACGGCGATATTGATTTTGAAACTGAATATAATTCTTTGCTTAATGTTCAAATGGGCACGGGTGATTTTGAAGCGATAAGTCTCGGCGGAAAATTTGATATCTCTACGAATATAGGTGATATTTCAATCAAAAACGCAAAACCTTATGAAAATTCATCTTTGAAAACCGATACGGGCGATATCAAAGTTGATAATGTTTTAAACACAAAAATTATCAGCGAGGCGGACACGGGCGACGAGGATGTAAACGGCAGTGACGATTCATCAGGCGTTACGCTTACGGTAACGACCGATACAGGAGATATTGAAGTTAACGATAATTAAAAGAAGCCCTTTTTCGATATGAAAAGGGGCATTTTTGGGGCGCACTACATAAAGAATAATTGCTCAAAAAATAAATAAACAGCGAAATACTGCGTTAAAATTATAGCGCAGGCGGCAAGCCTTCACTATAATTTATGCCTTGTCTTTCATCTGTTTCTTTTATTTTTGAGTGCGAAGCAGTTTAAACAAACTGATTTTGTTCAGTGTGCATTAATAAAATCCTGTTAATACTTGCGTATTAGCAGGATTTTTTAATAGTGCAATGGGCAAAACTCAGAAAGTTTAAACCACATTCTTCTTTATGCAGTACGCCCCTTTTGCCGTTTTGTAATAATTTATTCAGCGAAATTTGGCTTAAAATCAACAAAAAACGCTCTTGATTGCATAATTATTCAATAACTACATATATGTAAAATATTTTTGTGAAAAGTTACAAAATACAATATATTGTGTTTTTTTAGCTTTTTGCTATTGACATACATATTGTAATTTGGTATTATATGTTCAGTTCTGAAAACGGTTGTGTTACCGTTTTGTAATATATTAGGAGGGGTAAGGCATGAAAATCATTAAAAGAAACGGCTCTGAAGCAGATTTTGACTTAAACAAGATAGTTGTTGCCGTTTCAAAAGCGAACGCTGCTTGCCGCAAGGAAGAACTTACTCAAAGCCAAATTGTTGAGATTGCTGAGTATGTTGAATTTAAAATGTCTAAGGCAAATCGTGCGCTTTCGGTAGAGGAGATACAAGATATAGTCGAAAATCAGATTATGGCACAGGGTGCATTTGAAGTTGCAAGGCTTTATGTTAAGTATCGTTATAACCGTTCTCTTATCAGAAAGGCAAATACTACCGATAATCAGATTTTATCTCTTATTGAATGTAATAATGAAGAGGTAAAGCAGGAAAATTCAAATAAAAATCCTACTGTCAATTCCGTTCAGCGTGACTATATGGCAGGCGAGGTATCAAAGGATATTACTAAAAGAATTCTTTTGCCTCAGGATATTGTTGACGCTCACGAGCAGGGTTTAATCCATTTCCACGATGCAGACTATTTTGCTCAGCACATGCACAATTGCGATCTTGTAAATCTTGAAGATATGCTTCAAAACGGAACTGTAATCAGTGAAACCATGATTGAAAAGCCGCACAGCTTTTCAACAGCGTGCAATATTGCAACACAAATCATTGCTCAGGTTGCTTCAAGCCAATATGGCGGTCAGTCTATTTCTCTTTCTCATCTTGCGCCTTTTGTTGATGTAAGCCGTAAGAAGATTAAAAAGCAGGTTGAATCCGAGATTGACGAACTTGGCATTTCAATGACTGAGCAGCAGATTGTTAAGCTTACCGAAAAAAGGCTTCGTGACGAGGTTTCAAGAGGTGTGCAAACTATTCAGTATCAGGTTGTTACTCTTCTCACAACTAACGGACAAGCACCTTTTGTTACTGTATTTATGTATCTTAACGAGGCGAAAAACGAGCAGGAAAAGAAGGACCTTGCTCTTATTATTGAGGAAACGCTTAAGCAGAGAATTCAGGGCGTTAAAAACGAGGACGGCGTTTGGATTACTCCGGCTTTTCCAAAGCTTATTTATGTTCTTGAGGAGGATAATATTAAGGAAGGGTCTTCTTATTTCTACCTTACAGAGCTTGCCGCTAAATGTACGGCTAAGAGAATGGTACCCGATTATATCAGCGAAAAGGTAATGAAACAGCTTAAGGGTGACGTATATACCTGTATGGGTTGCCGTTCATTCTTAACTCCTGACAGATTTACGGATAAAGGTATCGGCAATATCGCAAATGCAAAGAATTATGATCCGTCGAAGCATAAATATTACGGCAGATTTAATCAAGGTGTAGTTACAATTAACCTTGTTGATGTCGCTTGCTCTTCAGGCGGAGATATGACAAAGTTTTGGAAAATCTTTGATGAAAGGCTTGACCTTTGCTATCGTGCGCTTATGTGCCGCCACAATAGGCTTAAGGGCACTTTGAGCGACGCTGCTCCTATTCTTTGGCAGCACGGTGCTCTTGCAAGGCTTAAAAAGGGAGAGAAGATTGATAAGCTTCTTTATGACGGATATTCTACAATTTCTCTCGGTTATGCAGGTCTTTATGAATGTACTAAATATATGACAGGCAAGTCGCATACCGACCCTGAGGGCAAGCCTTTTGCACTTCACGTTATGGAGCATATGAACGAGGCTTGCGACAAGTGGAAGCAAGAAACAAATATTGATTTCAGCATTTACGGCACTCCGCTTGAGTCCACAACATATAAGTTTGCTAAATGTCTTCAAAAGAGATTTGGCAAGATTCCGGGTGTAACGGATAGAAATTATATCACTAATTCCTATCACGTTCACGTTGCGGAGAAGATTGACGCATTCACAAAGCTTAAGTTTGAATCTGAATTTCAGCGTCTTTCACCGGGCGGTGCAATCAGCTATGTTGAAGTTCCTAATATGCAAAATAATATTCCGGCAGTTTTGCAAGTTATGAAATATATTTATGAGAATATTATGTATGCCGAACTCAATACAAAGAGTGACTACTGTCAGTGCTGCGGCTATGACGGCGAAATTCAAATAGTTGAAAATGAGGACGGCAAGCTTATTTGGCGTTGTCCTAAGTGCGGAAATGAGGACCAGGATAAGATGAATGTTGCAAGACGTACTTGCGGCTATATCGGCACTCAATTCTGGAATCAGGGCAGAACTCAGGAAATTAAGGAAAGAGTATTGCACTTATAATTTAAAATTGACCGATTGGATAATCTGATCGGTCTTTTTTGGTATATAGAGGTTTACTATGAATTACGGAGAAATTAAATTTAACGATATTGCAAACGGAGAGGGTGTGCGCACATCTCTTTTTGTATCGGGTTGCAGGCATCATTGCAAAAATTGTTTTAATGAGCAAACATGGGATTTTGCCTTCGGTCAACCGTTTACAGAGGAAACGATGGAGGAAATTTTGGATTCCTGCAATCACGATTGGATAAACGGTTTGTCACTCTTGGGCGGTGAGCCGTTTGAGCCTGAAAATCAAAGAGTGCTTTTGCCGTTTCTTGTTATGTTTAGGGAGCGCTTTCCCGATAAAACGATATGGTGCTACACAGGATTTACGCTTGAGGAAATTATGGGTAAGCGTGCTAATTCAAGAGCGTTTACGCAAATCAGCTCGGAAATGCTGTCACTTATAGATGTGCTTGTTGACGGACCTTTTGTAGAGGCAAAAAAGGATATTAGCCTCATTTTCAGAGGTTCAAGCAATCAGCGGATTATCGATATTAAAAAAACATTTGAAAATAAACAGGTGGAGCTTTATTTAGATGACGGAAAATAAATATAAAATTACAATCAATGCCTGCTTTTTGGCATATATTGTTCAAGCGATAGTCAATAATTTTGTTCCGCTGTTGTTCGTAACATTTCAAAGAGAGTTTGATATTCCTCTTTCAAAAATAACGCTTTTAATAACTTTTAATTTTTTAATTCAGCTTTTTGTAGATTTGGTTTCGGCTAAATTTGTTGATAAAATAGGGTATAAGGCGTCAATGGTTATCGCCCATTTTATGTGTGCATCAGGTCTTGTGAGCCTGACCTTTTTGCCTGATTTGTTTAATAATTCATTTGTCGGAATTTTAATAGCAGTTATGATTTATGCTGTCGGCGGCGGTCTTTTAGAGGTGATTGTAAGCCCTGTTGTTGAGGCTTGCCCGACAGATAATAAGGAAAAGGCAATGAGCTTGCTCCATTCCTTTTACTGCTGGGGTCAAATGGGCGTAGTTCTTATTTCGACCTTGTTTTTCACTGCTTTTTCTATTCAAAATTGGAGGGCGCTTGCAGTTGTTTGGGCAATTTTACCTATTGTTAATGCATTCGTTTTTATTAAAGCTCCAATTGCTTCTCTTAACGAAAACGGTGAACGTGGAATGGCAATTCATGAACTTGCAAAAAATAAGCTGTTTTGGATACTTTTTTTGATGATGATTTGTGCAGGCGCAAGCGAGCAGGGAGTCAGTCAGTGGGCTTCCGCTTTTGCAGAAAAGGGATTGGGTGTTACCAAAACAGTCGGCGACCTTGCAGGACCTATGGCTTTTGCGTGCCTTATGGGTATTTCAAGAGCATTTTACGGCAAATTTGGCCATAAAATCGAGCTTGATAAGTTTATGAATTTAAGTTGTATTTTGTGTATTGTTTCGTATCTTACAATAAGCCTTGTGCCAAACAGCGTTGTAGGTCTTATCGGATGTGCGCTTTGCGGTCTTTCGGTCGGAATAATGTGGCCCGGTAGCTTCAGTAAGGCTTCGGCTTCCATTAAAAGGGGAGGCACGGCGCTTTTTGCGCTTCTTGCCCTTGGCGGCGACCTCGGTTGCACGGCAGGGCCAACTCTTGTAGGTTTCGTTTCAGGCAGGCTTAATGATAATATGCGAATGGGAATTTTAGTTGGTACAATTTTCCCGATTTTGTTATTATTAGGAATATATTTGTGCAAAAAAGAAAAGGCACGAAGCAGTTAAAACTGTTTCGTGGCAGACTGTCGATAAAGTGGCTAAACCGTGCCTCGTCGAAAGAAATTCCGTGTTCGAATAAATTTTTTAAAAATTTATAATAAACACTCCATTCCTTTCTCCTCTCCCCAAAAAGCTTACGCTTTTTGGGGACCCCGAATCAAAAAGACATTTTTGCCTCCCTTGTAAAGGGAGGAGGGTGCAATTTATTGCACACGGAGGGATTGGAAAAACGGCAAGGACATCGAGTCCTTGCCGTTTTTGGCGCTTTCCGTCTTTTGCTCGGGGGAGTGAATTGTGCAAAGCACAAGAGACACGTGGCTCCAAATTCACACGTGAATTTGGAAGAAACAGTACAGTGTACTGTTTCGTAGCAAGTGGGAATAACGTACAGCACCCGCTCGCAAAATACGAAATTTATCTCACTTTCTCGAAGTCTTACAGCGTGTAGAAATTTGTAATTGGACTAATATTATAATGCTTTGCCCAATTCTTCGCACTTTGCAAGCGCTTCATCATCAGGTGCGTCATTGCATATTATGCTGTCAAAAATAAGATTTGCACCTAAGGATTTGCAATCATCCTCCCAAGTGTTCATCCATTCTCCGCCGCCCCAGCCGTAAGAGCCGAAAAGAGCAATATTTTTGCCTTTGAGCTTTGGTTTGCAGTTTTCAAACATAGGCTCAAATTCCATATCTTCAAGCTGTTCACATCCCATTGACGGGCAGCCAAAGGCGATAGTGTCAAATTCATCAACCTTGTCGGCTGAAAATTCACTTGCCGTAAAAAGCAGAACGTCCTTTCCGTTTGCCTTTGCGCTTTCAAAAATTTTATCTGCAAGCGCTTCGGTATTACCTGTGCCGCTCCAATAAACAATTGCTGATTTATTCATATATTTTCCTTTCTTGCTGTATCATTATGCCGCAACCGTAAGCTTAGCTATGCTGCGACCTTGTAGCCATAATTTTTGATAGACTTTCTTGCATTTTTCAAATTTTTTAAATGTTTTTATTGCTTCACATTCATTGCAATATACTTTCCAACAACCTGAGCATTTGCTGTTTTTGCCTGCATTTTCAATAAATCCTTTAACATCGGCGAGTGGGTAGCCGAGAAAAATTCCGATTTCGTGAGGAAATGAGTCGCTGCTTTTGAGCCTTGATTTAAGTCTTTTTATGCAACAATCAACGTCGATGCTTTTGTAGCCGTAATAAGCCAAAAAATCTTTTACCCCGTTTTGGTTTAAATCGTTTTGCAGCCTGCTTTTTCTGAATGCGTAAACAAGAGCGCTTTTGTCACTCTTTTTTAAAATTATCAACTCAACGCCTTTGTTATTTAATTCGTCGTTTGTTTTATTTATTGAACTTTCAAGCTGTGTCATACTTTCAAACGGAATGTTCATTAAATTTGCCGTTTTAAGGCTTGCAAGCGTCGGAGAGCAATGACCGATTAAGTATTTTTCTATCATTATTTGAACTGCTTTCTGAATTATACGTTTTTGCTTTTTAATTCTTCACTGTGTTTTGCAACAAATGATTTTATTGCATCAAATGTTGTTTTTGACACAACATGTTCTATTTTGCATGCATCTCTTGCCGCTATTTCTCTTGGCACACCGAGTTCAATGAAAAATTCGCTGAACATTAAGTGCTTTTCATATACGCTTTTTGCAAGTTCAAGCCCTGTTTCGCTGAGCCTGATTTCGTGATTGTCGGTGATTTTTATAAACTTGTTTTCTTTTAAGTTTTTCATTGCGATTGATACGCTTGCCTTTGAAAGTTCAAGGTGATTTGCAATGTCAACACTTCTGACGTAACCATTTTTTTCCTGCAAAACGAGGATTGCTTCCAAATAATCCTCAACAGATTCACTTACTACCATATCCTTTTTCCTCCCGATATTCAAATTAACAGTTATAAGCAGGCAGTTAGAACTGACTAACTTAGCGTTTAAAATAAAGACGACTTAAAGTCGCCGTTTTATATTTACGTGTTAGTTAGCATAAACTAACTATTGTTAGTTTATCATAATTAATTCGTTTTGTCAACCGTTAAATCAAAAAAATAAGCACGAGCATTTCTGCTCGTGCTTTCAGACTGTCGATAAAGTGGCTAAACCGTGCCGTGCCATAAAACGAAATTCCATTCGGGGTCCCCGACAAATTGAAAATTTGGTGGGGAAAAGGAGAAAGGAACGAAGTGTTTATTATGAATTTCAAAGAAATTCATTGAAACACGGAATTTCTTTCGACGTGTATTAAACAATACCCTGTGCCATCATTGCATCTGCAACCTTCATAAAGCCTGCAATGTTAGCGCCTGCAACGAAGTTATCCTTAGCGTCAAACTGCTCGCAAGCTTCTTTCATATGATAATAAATGTTAATCATAATTCCCTTAAGCTTAGCGTCAACTTCGTCAAACGTCCAGCTTGAACGAATTGAGTTTTGACCCATTTCAAGCGCAGATGTAGCAACACCGCCTGCATTTGAAGCCTTGCCAGGAAGGAAAAGAATATCTCTGTCAAGGAATACTTCTGTAGCTTCCGCATTAGTAGGCATATTAGCGCCTTCGCATACTGCATAACAGCCTGAATCTGCAAGTCTTTGAGCTTCGGTCTTGTTGATTTCGTTTTGAGTAGCGCAAGGAAGTGCAACGTCGCAAATAACGTTATCCCAAACCGAACCCTCACCGTATGTTGCGTCAGGATGGTAGTTGAGATATTCCTTAATTCTCTTTCTTTCAACTTCCTTAATCTGTTTAACTGCGTCAACATCAATGCCGTTTTCATCAATGATATAGCCTGATGAATCGGAGCAGGAAATAACCTTAGCGCCAAGCTGTTCAGCTTTTTCAATTGCATAAATAGCAACGTTACCTGAGCCTGAAACTGCGATTCTTGCGTCCTGAATATTCTTGCCGTGGTCTTTAAGAAGCTCCTCGGTGATATAAACAAGACCGTAGCCTGTAGCCTCTGTTCTTGCAAGAGAGCCGCCAAAGCTTAAACCTTTACCTGTAAGTACGCCCTCACTTCTGTTTGTAAGTTTCTTATATTGACCGTAGAGATATCCAACCTCACGTGCACCTGTACCGATGTCGCCGGCAGGAACGTCCTCGTCAGCGCCAACATACTTATAAAGCTCATTCATAAAAGCTTGGCAGAAACGCATAATTTCCATATCGCTCTTGCCCTTAGGGTCAAAGTCTGAACCGCCCTTAGCGCCGCCGATAGGAAGACCTGTAAGGCTGTTTTTGAAAATCTGCTCGAAGCCCAAGAACTTAATGATTGAAAGGTTTACGCTTGGGTGAAGTCTTAAGCCGCCCTTGTAAGGACCGATAGCTGAATTAAACTGAACACGATATCCACGGTTAACATGAACCTCGCCGTTGTCGTCAACCCAAGGAATACGGAACATAATTGTTCTTTCAGGCTCAACAAGTCTTTCCAAAAGTCCTGCCTTTTCATATCTCGGATCTGTGTCAACTACAGGTGAAAGTGACTCAAGCACTTCTGTAGCAGCCTGAATAAACTCAGGTTGATAAGGATTGTTTTTCTTTAACTCTTCGAGTACCCTCTCTGAATACTTCATTACTAAAACCTCCATAGTTTTAATATTTTTTATGAAAAAAACAGAGCGTAATATCAGCAATCTGTATTAAACTCTGCACAACAGCGCCGCCTTTGACGCTGCATCTATTATAGCAGTTATGGGACACGTTGTCAATTATCAATGAATAGATATACATAAAATTAACAAATTATTCTAATTATTTAGCATAATAATGCTCCGCGCGCTTATATCACGTTATAATTATGCAAAATATACATTTGTCAATTATTTGTTTTATCAAAAAATATTGTGATTATACAGAGATTGTCGTTATTTGAATATTTTATGTTTTTAACATCGATATTCTTATTTTTTAAACTCATTACGCTTAAAATATAGTATATTTGTCCTTGTTTGAAAAGCTCGTTGTTTGCATCAATATATGCGCTCTCGTTTGTAAATTTAAGCTCTGCATAGTATTTTCCGTTTTCAACGCAGGATTTTAAGGCTTTTTTTATGTCTGCTCTGCTGTAAGAGGAGTAAAGGAGATTATTTTTTACAAAATAATTGTCCTTGTTTGCCGTACATTTCGGCAAAATGTCTTTGTGATTAATAGTATGCGTTTTTTCAATTTCACTTTCGCTCAAACAAAAATAAGAATGGCTTATATATTCTTTGTTGTTTTCATCAAAACAGTCGCCCCACGTAGGGTCGGTATAGTAATAACTGCCGTCACATTCCTGAATTACCCAAGCATGGGACCTTCTACCCTGCGGCGTTGTTGCTTTTCCGCTGACAACGGCACAGTTTATTCCGGAAAGCTGAAGAAGATATTGATATGCTTTTGCATATCCTGTGCAGGTGCATTTGCCCATAGTGAACACGCCCACAAGAGAGGAAGCCCAAGGCATATTATCCAAATTGTCTATCGCCTCATTGGCATAAGACGTGTTCGTTATTAAATATTCATATAAATAAAGAGATTTTTCATAGTCGCTCATATTGCTGTTCAAATTTTGAACAATCGAGTCGGTTTTGCTTTTGATTTGCTCGCTCAGCTTCGCAATTTCGTTTGAATTATAACTGCTTTTAAGCGTTACAACTTTCGATGTGTCAATTGAGAATGCGCCGTTGAGCCAAAAAAGCTCAGGATGCTCGTTATAAACAAACATAGCTATTTCAAGTATTCTCTCTTCGTCGATATTTGAACGGATTTTAATTTGCGTTTTCTGATTTTTTGCACGTGCATAGATTTTGTCGTAAATTCGTTTTTCTTCATCGTTTAAGCTCGAATAATAAAATCCGCCGTCAGCATTGTATTTGCTGTCGTCTATTTTCAATACCGAAGTGCTTTGCTTATTTTCAATAAGATTAATAATGCTTTCAACATTAAAAACGTCTGAGCCGAAATAATAACTGCTTGCCACAAAGCCGAGCATTACCACAAATAAAAACAATAAAAAGCTTTTAATATTTTTTTTCATAATTTTCACCGAATTTATATTTGACTTTAGTATAACACATTTTTTGTATTTTTTAAGCATAAAAATATATGATGATGAAATTTATAAAAAAATTTATAAGAATTTTCAAAATGAAAAAGAAAATTGATAAGCTTTTTGAAATTATAACAAAGAGAGTTGATTTTGTTAATTTAACTATTAAAGTGAAGTTTTTCAAAGGCTTTGAAATTTATAACAATAATGACAGGATTGCATTTTTAACATTTGAGGATACCCATGTACTTTTGATGCTTGGCACACAATTTTTTTGCTCAATTGTTTATTCTCTTTGTGTAAAATACAGTATAGAAAAAATTTGAACTACGTGTTATAATTCAGAATATAACTTATATATTATAATTATTTTGGAGGACAGGCTGAATGATTAAGCTTATTGCGACCGACCTTGACGGAACTCTTATGGCGCCGGACCATTTGACGGTGACTGACAGAACATATAATGCGCTCAAAACGGCACACGATAAAGGAATAAAAATTGCCGTTGCTACAGGCAGACCTATGACACTTATCGACAATGTTATCAGTCAAGTGCCGTTCGTTGATTATATTATTTATTCAAACGGCTCTTGCGTATTTGACAGAAATGTTAAGAAAATAATTCATGCCGACCTTATTGAGGACAAGCTTGCAAGAGAGATTGTTGAATATTTTTTGACTCAAAATGTATTTTTTGAAATTTATATAAACGGCAAAAGCTGTTACCAACTCGGAACAGAGAAGCTGTTTCAAAATATGGGCTTGCCGCAAAAATTTCTTGACGAGGTGGCTCAAACTATGGACGGCTACGACTCGCTTATTGATTTTATGAAAAATGACGGCAAGGGAATGGAAAAAATCACCTTTTACGGCATTTATGATGAAAAGTATGAGAATGTAAAGAAAAAGCTTGAGGAATATGGGCTTGACGCTTGCTCAAGCCTTCCGGGTACTGTTGAGGCAACGTCTAAGACTGCAAATAAGGGAAACGCACTTCTCGGAATATGCGAAAATATAGGTATCGGCGCAGACGAGGTTATGAGCTTTGGCGATGCGGGAAACGATTGCCCTATGCTTGATTTTGCAAAGTATTCGTTTGCTATGGAAAACGGGAGTGATGAATGTAAATCACACGCTGAGTTTGTGACAAAATCAAACGCTGAAGACGGGGTTGCCGTTGCAGTGGAAAAATATGCTTTGTAAAGTTAGAATTATCTTACAATATATTAAATAAATGTTTAATTTTAACTGTATGGCTTGAAACAAGCGCTTTTATACTGTATTATAATATTGTTTAATTATTAAACTAAGGAATTTGTCGGTATTTGCCGGCGTATATTAACTTATGGAGGTGTTTTTGTGGAGCAGAAGATTGACCTCAAGCAAATAGAGGGAGTTCTTGATGAACTTGCTAAGGTTAAAGGTTCTCTGATTACCATATTACAAAAAACTCAGGACATCTACGGTTATTTACCAAAGGATGCTATTATTTACATAAGCGAAAGGACGGGCATTGCCGAGAGTGAAATTATGGGTGTTGCAACATTTTATACCCAATTTCGTCTTACTCCTGTCGGAAAGTATCTTATTATGCTTTGCCAGGGTACTGCCTGCCATGTTAATTCAAGTGAACTTATTTTGCAGACAATCAAGGATGAACTTGGAATTGAGGACGGTGAAACTACCGAGGACGGGCTGTTCTCGCTTAAGTGCGTTGCCTGCCTCGGCTGTTGCTCTCTTTCACCGGTTATGATGATTAATGAGAGTACATACGGCTCACTCACTCCTGAAAAGACTAAGAAAATACTTAAGGAATTGAGGGAGGCAGAATGATGAAAATTGTTGTAGGTGAAGGTTCTTGCGGTATTGCCGCAGGAGCAGAAAAGGTTAGGCAGGCGCTTTTAAAGCAGGATTTAAATGGCGCAAAGCTTACTATTGCAGGCTGTATAGGTATGTGTTATCTTGAGCCTATTGTTGATATTTATGAGGACGGTCAAGAGGTTAAGCGCCTTGTTCGTGTAACTGAAAATGACGCTGAAAAAATCAGCGAATACGCTAAAACGGGTGACGAAAGCTTTATATCTTCTCTTCTTGTTTCAGATGAGGATAAGGAATTTTTAAATAAGCAGACACGTATTGCACTTCGCCGTTGCGGTATTATCAATCCCGATGAAATTGACGATTTCGTTAATGCTGACGGTTATACTGCGATTAAAAAGGTGCTCACCTCAATGACGCCGGAGGATGTTATTGAAGTGATTAAAACATCAGGTCTTGCAGGTCGTGGCGGTGCCGGATTCCCGACTTGGTTTAAATGGAACGCCGCAAGGCAGAGTGAGGGAGAAGAAAAGTATCTTATCTGCAATGCGGACGAGGGCGACCCGGGCGCATTTATGGACAGAGCCGTTATTGAATCCGACCCGCATACTCTTATTGAAGGTATGCTTATCGGCGCTTATGCTATCGGTGCAAAAAATGCTGTTGTTTATGTAAGAGCGGAATATCCTCTTGCTATCAAAAGGCTTGAAAGAGCTATTGAGCAGGCAACGGCAGCAGGTTATTTGGGCGATAATATTCTCGGTACCGATTTTTGTTGCAAAATGACGATTAAGGCAGGCGCAGGTGCGTTTGTTTGCGGTGAGGAAACTGCGCTTATTGAGTCACTTGAGGGCCATAGAGGTATGCCGAGGCTTAAGCCTCCTTTCCCGGCGCAAAGCGGTTATTGGAAAAAGCCGTCTAATATTAATAATGTTGAAACCTTTGCTAACGTAAGCTGGATTATCAATAACGGCGGCGAAGCTTTTGCCGCTATGGGTACAGAAGGCTCAAAGGGTACTAAGGTATTTGCCGTAACAGGTAAGGTTAAAAGAAGCGGTCTTGTTGAAATACCTATGGGTAAAACTCTTCGTGATGTTATTTTTGATATCGGCGGCGGAATGAAGGGCGACAAGGCATTTAAGGCTGTTCAGATGGGTGGACCGTCAGGCGGCTGTATTCCTGCTGAGCTTATTGATACCGTAATTGACTATAAGGCTCTCGGCGCAACGGGCGCTATTATGGGCTCAGGCGGAATGGTCGTTATGGACGAGGGCACCTGTATGGTGGGAATGGCTAAGTTTTTCCTTGATTTTACCGCTAAGGAAAGCTGCGGCAAATGTATTCACTGCCGTATCGGTACTAAGAGAATGCTTGAAATTCTTACAAGAATTACCGAGGGTAACGGTCAGCCGGGCGATGTAGAGCTTCTTGAGGAACTTTGCTACGGTATTAAGGACGGCGCTCTTTGCGGCTTAGGTCAAACTGCTCCTAACCCTGTATTGACAACTATTAAATATTTCAGAAACGAGTATGACGCTCATATCAATGATAAAAAGTGCCCTGCCGGCGAATGTTCATCTCTTATTGAATATTCAATTGATAAGGATAAGTGCAAGGGCTGTACTCTTTGCGCAAGGAATTGCCCTGTCGGTGCTATTTCCGGTGAGGTTAAGTCGGCTCATACAATTGATATAAACAAATGCATTAAATGCGGAAAATGTATTGCTACCTGCCGTTTCGGTGCGGTAGTAAGAAAGTAAGGAGGGAGCAGATAAAATGGAAAATGTAAAATTAACTATTAACGGTAAAGAAATTACTGCTCCCGTAGGCAGCACAATTCTTGAAGCAGCAAGGCAAAACGGAATTTATATTCCGACTCTCTGCTATGATGAGGCTGTTGAGGTTTACGGCGCTTGCGGTCTTTGCGTTGTTGAGGCGCAGGGTATACCAAAGCTTCTTCGCTCCTGCTCGGCTAAGGTCAGCGACGGCATGGTAATTAATACCGAGAGCGAAAGAGTAGTTAAATCAAGAAAAATTGCAATGGAGCTTTTGATGTCGGCACATGACGGTGATTGCATTGCTCCGTGTCAGCTTGCCTGTCCTGCAAACACTGACTGTCAGGGTTATGTCGGTCTTATTGCCAACGGTGAGTTTGATTCTGCATTGAAGCTTATAAAAAAAGAAATTCCGCTTCCTGCATCTATCGGCAGAGTGTGTCCGCACCCTTGCGAAAAGGCCTGCAGAAGAGGAAAGGTTGACGAGCCGATTAATATTGTTCAGCTCAAGAGCTTTGCGGCTGACCTTGACCTTAAGGGTGACAGCTTTGTGCCCGAATGTGCGCCAAGTACAGGCAAAAAGGTTGCAATTGTAGGCGGAGGTCCTGCCGGTCTTACTGCGGCTTACTATCTTGCTCAGCTTGGCCACGAGGTAACTGTTTTCGATATGATGGAAAAAATGGGCGGTATGCTCAGATACGGTATTCCTCAGTATCGTTTGCCTAAAGAGGTACTCGACAGCGAGATTAAAATTATTGAAAAAACAGGCGTTCGCCTTTGTAATAATGTTAAACTCGGTAAGGATATCACTATTGAAAATCTTAAAAGCGTAAATGATGCCGTTATTCTTGCACCGGGTGCATGGAAATCAACTCCTATGAGAGTTAAAGGTGAGGATGCACAGGGTGTTTACGGCGGTATTGATTTTCTCAGAAGTGTAATTCAGGGTAATCCTGTTGATATCGGCGAAAAAGTTGCTGTTTGCGGCGGCGGTAATACTGCTATGGACGCTTGCAGAACTGCTGTAAGGCTCGGCGCTAAAGAAGTTTATGTAATTTACAGAAGAACAGAGAAGGAAATGCCTGCCGAGGAGATTGAGATTAAAGAATCAAAGGAGGAGGGAGTTACTTATAAATTCCTTACAAATCCTCTTGAAATTCATTCTCAAAACGGCAAGGTTTCGGGTATGACGCTTCAGCTTATGGAGCTTGGCGAGCCTGACGCTTCGGGTAGAAGACGTCCTGTTGCAATTGACGGCAAGACGGAATATCTTGAGCTTGACAGCGTAATTATGGCTATCGGTCAAAAGCTTGATGGCAAGGATTTTGAAAATACGGTTGAGCTTACCCAAAGAGGTACTATTGCTGCAGATGAGGACACATTCCTTACAAATCTTGACGGTGTATTTGCAATTGGCGACGCTACAAATAAGGGCGCTTCAATTGCTATTGCCGCTATCGGTGAGGCAGACAGGTGCGTTAAGGTTGTCGACGCTTACTTAAAGGGTGAAAAGCTTGATTTTAATGAGCCTTATATAAGCAAGCGTGACGAGGATAAAATAGACTTTTCGGGAAATGATAAAGAGGCACAGATTGTTGCCGAGGTTCTCCCTGCCGAAAAGAGAAAGGCTTGTTTTGATGAGGTTTCACTCGGCTTGACTGTTGAACAAGCGCAAAAAGAGGCTGAAAGATGCCTTGAATGCGGTTGCCGTGAGTATTTCAAGTGTAAGCTTTTGAATGTTGCACAGAGATATGAAATTCATCCTGAGCGTTTTGCAGGCGAAATGCCGCAGAAATATACAAAGGATTCCAATTCGTTTATTGAAAGAAATACTGCTAAATGTATTCTTTGCGGCCTTTGCGTTCGCTCTTGCCGTGAAGTCGAGCAGTTAAGCGTTCTCGGTCTTTTAGGCCGTGGATTTAAGACGAGCGTTGCACCTGCTTTTGCGCTTCCTCTTGACCAAACAAAGTGTACCAACTGCGGTCTTTGCGTAAGTCTTTGCCCTACGGGTGCGCTTACTGAAAAGTCAAATCTTAAAAAGCAAGTGCCGCTTGCAGAAAAATATTCGCTTGAAACTCTTGAAATCGACGGTAAAAAGTGTGATTATCTTGTGTCCCGTTATGACGGCAAAATTCTTCGTGCCGTTCCTCATAATGAAAATGCAAGAAAATGTGCGCTTAAACGTGAAGATGTAATTTCAAAGCTTTCATAAGGAGTTTATAATTATGGACGAATTTAAAGTAATAGAAATTAAAAAGAGTGTTTTTGAAAATAACGACCGTGAGGCGGACAGGATAAGAGAAAGGCTCAAAAAAGAACACACCTTTCTTTTGAATCTTATGTCTTCTCCCGGTTCCGGCAAAACAACTACGCTTAAGGCTACAATTTCCCGTCTTAAAGATGAAATGAAAATAGGCGTTATGGAGGCTGATATTGACTCTTCGGTTGACGCTAAAGCCATTGCCGAAACGGGCGTTAAATCAATTCAGCTTCATACGCTCGGAATGTGCCATCTCGACGCAGGAATGACGGAGCAGGGTATAGATGAATTTGGAACAGATGAGCTTGACCTTGTTGTGCTTGAAAATGTCGGCAATCTTGTTTGTCCTGCCGAATTTGACACGGGCGCAGTTAAAAATGCAATGATTTTGTCCGTTCCCGAAGGTGACGACAAGCCGCTCAAATATCCTCTTATGTTTTCAATTTGCGATGTTGTTCTTATTAATAAAATCGATGCAAAAAGCGTATTTGATTTTGACGATGACGCTGTTGTTGAAAGAATTAAGAAGCTTAACCCAAAGGCTGAAATATTCTTTATCAGTGCTAAAACGGGTGAGGGTGTAGACGCTTGGTGCGATTGGCTCAGAAAACAAGTTAAAGCTTGGTGCGAATAAGACTTTGATATGAGGCGAAAGCAGAACATCAAATGAAACCACAAAAAAAGCAGTTCAATCTGAATTTGATTGAACTGCTTTTTTCATTGATTTTATTTTGAAAAAAATGAAAATAATCCTTTTTTCTTTTCATACGGCTCTGCTTTAAAACTTGTTACGCTATATCCTGTATCGGAAATTGCTTTTTTAAGCTTTGCCTCATCAATTTCATTTTCGCTTATTATTTCACAAAGCGCTTTTACGTGAGAGGAACTGACTTTTTTGACCTTGAAATTTTTTCTGACAACATCGTTGATATGGGATTCGCACATTCCACACATCATTCCTTCAATTCCAACCGTAGTTTTAATCATAATATCACCTTTGTACCGATTATTGGTTAGATATAACTAACTACATTGAGTTTAGCACAATGTTATTGATTTGTCAAGAAAAAAGGCAACTGAAAATCAGTTGCCTCAATTATTATTTCTTTTTAAATTTATCAAAAAAGCCTTCTTTTCCGCCGTTTTTTGGAGGAGTATATGTTTTGTCAAATTCCTTAAGAAGTTCTTTTTGTTCGTTTGAAATGTTCTTAGGAATATCAACAATAACCCTGACGTGTTCATCACCTTTGCCCATACCGTTTAAGCGAGTGATACCTTTATTGCCCTTGAGCGTAAAGATTTCGCCCGGCTGAGTTCCGGCAGGAATATTAAGCTTGGTGTCGCCGTCAAGTGTAGGTACGCTTACCTCTGCGCCGAGTGTTGCCTCGACGATAGAAATATGCTTATCAACCCATACATCATAGCCGTCACGGTTGAAATACGGGTGCTTTTTAATGCTGATAATAACCTTAAGGTCACCTGACGGACCGCCGTTTGAGCCGGCATTACCAAAGCCTCGAACGTTGACAATTTGGTTATTGTCAATACCGGCAGGAATGTTGACCTCAATTTTCTTTCTTGTTCTGACCTTACCCTTGCCGTTACATTTGTGGCATGGAGTATTGATAATCTTACCTTTACCGCCGCAGCGAGAGCAAGTACGCTGAGTGCTCATCACACCGAGCGGAGTACGCTGAGAAACTGTTTGAACGCCTGAGCCGTGACATTCGGGGCAAACGGTCGGGCTGGTGCCCTTGGCAGCTCCTGTGCCACCGCATTCGCTGCAATCCATAACTCTCATAACTTCGATGGTCTTTTTGCAGCCTTTAGCGGCTTCCTCAAATGTAAGAGTAACAGAGGCTTGAATATCTCTGCCTCTTGACGGAGCATTAGGATTACGTGAGCTTGTGCCGAATCCGCCTCCGAAGAAGGATGAAAAGATATCGCCTAAATCAATATCTCCGTCAAATCCGCCGCCGAATCCGCCGCCAAAGCCTCCTGCACCTTGACCTGCACCGTAATTAGGGTCAACGCCTGCAAAGCCAAATTGGTCATAACGTGCTTTCTTTTGAGGGTCGGACAAAACTTCGTATGCTTCGTTACATTCCTTAAATTTTGCCTCTGCCTCAGGATTATCCGGGTTTAAGTCAGGGTGGTATTTCTTTGCCGTTTTTCTATATGCTTTTTTAATTTCATCATCACTTGCGCCACGGCTTACACCGAGCACCTCGTAATAATCTCTTTTATCTTCAGGCATTATACTTTAACCCTTTCTGTTTTTGTTAATGAATTATAATATGGGCAAGATTGGTAATCGCCCCTACAAGGTTGAAAGAAATTCCACGCTTGAGAAACGGGCGACCGATGGTCGCCCCTACGTGTCCCTTTCTGCACTCAAAATCTGCCATACGGTTGTGTACCGGATTTTGAAATAAATCGTAGGGGCGGATATTATCCGCCCGCTGGATTTGAGTGTTTATATATTAGTTATCGTCTACCTCGGTGTAGTCAGCGTCAGTATATTCCTGACCGCCGCCTTGTGCCTGAGCATTCGGGTTATAGCCTGCACCTTGAGGACCTGCCTGAGCACCGCCCTGTGCCTGCTGTGCTGCTTCATAAAGTTTCTGAGAAACTTCGTAGAATTTGTTTTGAAGGTCCTCTTGAGCTGATTTGATTGCATCTTCATTGTCGCCCTTAAGTGCTTCCTTCAATGCGTCAACCTTAGTTTGAAGAGCTGACTTATCGTCTGCTGAGAATTTGTCGCCATCCTCGCTGATAAGCTTTTCGGTCTGGTAAACCATCTGGTCTGCATTGTTACGAAGGTCAACAGATTCTCTCTTCTTCTTATCTTCTTCTGCGAACTGCTCAGCTTCCTTAACAGCCTTATCAATATCTTCCTTGCTCATATTTGATGAAGCTGTGATAGAGATTTCTTGCTGCTTGCCTGTGCCGAGGTCCTTAGCAGATACGTGAACGATACCGTTAGCATCGATATCAAATGTTACCTCGATTTGAGGAACACCTCTTCTTGCAGGAAGAATGCCGTCAAGGTGGAACATACCGAGTGTTTTGTTATCCTTAGCAAATTCTCTCTCACCCTGAAGAACATGAACTTCAACTGAAGTTTGGTTATCAGCAGCTGTTGAGAAAATCTGGCTCTTTTTAGTAGGAATTGTGGTATTTCTTTCAATGATAACAGTGTTTACACCGCCCATGGTTTCAATACCGAGTGAAAGAGGAGTAACATCAAGAAGAAGTAAGCCCTTAACGTCACCGCCGAGTACACCGCCTTGAAGAGCTGCACCCATAGCAACACATTCATCAGGGTTGATTCCCTTGAACGGCTCCTTACCGCTGAACTTTTGAATAGCTTCCTGAACAGCAGGAATTCTTGTAGAACCGCCGACAAGCAAAATCTTGTCAATATCGTTCATTGAAAGACCTGAATCTTTCATAGCTTGACGAACAGGACCCATTGTTGCTTCAACAAGGTCTGCTGTCATTTCGTTGAACTTAGCTCTTGTAAGAGTTGTTTCAAGGTGCTTAGGACCTGTAGCGTCAGCTGTGATAAATGGGAGAGAAATTTGAGCTGTGGTCATACCTGAAAGGTCAATTTTTGCCTTTTCTGCAGCTTCCTTAACTCTCTGCATAGCCATTTTATCATTTGAAAGGTCAATACCTGTTTCACTCTTGAACTGAGCTATGATATAGTCCATAACCTTTTTATCGAAGTCATCACCGCCAAGGTGGTTGTTACCTGCTGTTGCAAGTACCTCTTGAACGCCGTCACCCATTTCAATGATGGATACATCGAATGTGCCGCCGCCGAGGTCATATACCATAACCTTCTGGTCGTCTTCCTTATCAATACCGAAAGCAAGAGCAGCGGCAGTAGGCTCGTTGATAATTCTCTTTACATCAAGACCTGCGATTTTACCTGCGTCTTTAGTTGCCTGACGCTGTGAGTCTGTAAAGTAAGCGGGAACTGTGATAACAGCCTCTGTTACTTTTTCACCGAGGTAAGCCTCAGCGTCTGATTTTAATTTCTGCAAAATGATAGCACTGATTTCCTGAGGTGTATAAGCCTTGCCGTCAATGTTTACCTTGTAATCAGAACCCATATGTCTTTTAATTGAAGAAATGGTCTTTTCCGGATTTGTGATAGCCTGACGCTTTGCAACGTTACCTACCATTCTTTCGCCGTCCTTAGAAAATGCTACTACAGACGGGGTTGTTCTTGCGCCTTCAGCGTTAGGAATTACTACCGGCTCGCCGCCTTCAATAACGCTTACACAGCTGTTTGTTGTACCTAAATCAATACCTATAATCTTTGACATAATCTTTTTCCTCCTGAGTTTGTATTATTAGTTTGCTGTTTTGACCATAGCAGGTCTGACAACTTTGTCATTATATTTATAGCCTTTTTGGAACACGTCGGTGATTACGTTTGCATCAAGCGAATCATCATCAATGTGCATTACTGCGTGATGAAAATTCGGGTCAAACTCATCGCCCTGTTCGCCGTAGGCTTCAACGCCTAATTTTTTAAGTGATGCCATAAGACCGTCATAGGTCATTTGAACACCTTTTTTAAGTCCCTCGTAATCCTCTTGCTCATTTGCAAGCGCTCTTTCGAGATTATCAACCGTGGCAAGGATTTCCGAAACTGCTTTGATTGTTGCAAAAGCGAAGCTTTCATTTTTTTCTTTTTCGCTGCGCTTGCGGAAGTTTGAATATTCCGCCGTAACTCTCAAAAGCTGGTCCTTTGTATCCTTAAGCTCTTTTTCAAGCGGATTTTCTTTTTCTTTTGCCTCTGCCTTGTTATCCTCGGCATCGGTCTTGCTTTCCTCTTGATTTTGGGCTTCGGTTTTTACTTCTTTTTCTTCATCGTTTTTCTTTTTACTCATATTTTATGCCCCTTTCTTTGAAAGAAGTGTATCAACTGTGTTGATTATATATTTTATTTTCGGCAAAATGCTTTCATAATCAATTCGCATTGAACCGATAACACCTAAAACAGCCTTTTGACCGCCTTCATAATTAAATTTGGCAATAAGCGTTGATGTGTTTTTCATTTCATATAATGGATTTTCATCGCCTATCATCAAAAGCTTGGTGTGATTTGAATTTGCAAAGCGCTTTGAAAGCTCCATCAATTGCTTTTTACCGGTAAGCAAGCCGAGGATTTTGTATAAATCAGAGCCAAGCTCCTCGTGAGAAAGCAAATTTGTTTCGCCCTCAAGGCTTAATTTGCTGTGTGATGCTTCATCGCATAATGCACAAAGTGAGGTGAGAGCAGGAAGCATATCGAATATTCTTGCCCCTACAACGCCGACTGCGCTTTGGATTAATGCCAAATTAACGTCTGTAAGCGGAGTGCCTACCAAAAACTTAGCCGAAACATCGTAAAACTTTTGCCTGAAATCCTCGTCAAGTGCACAAGGCATATTGATTAATGAGGATTTGATTTTACTGCCGACCGTAAGCATAACAAGCATTGCTTTTTGATTGCCGGCAGGTATTAAATCAACACCCTGAATGCAATCATAAGGGTCTTCAAGCGTTGCACAAAATGCTGCACAATGTGAATATTCCTCCAAAAGCTTGCAGGCATCAAGCAAAAGCCTTTCCGGATCGCCTGAGTTTACCGAGAGCGCTTCATTGATTTTGTTCATCTCGTATTCGCTTATCGGCTTTTCTTTCATAATATTATCAACGTAATATCTGAAAGAAGTTTTGCTCGGAACTCTGCCGCCGCTTGTATGCCTTTGCTCAAGAAAGCCTAATTGCGTTAAATACGCCATCTCGTTTCTTATTGTGGCACTCGATATTGAGTAGGGGAGAAGCTGACATAATGCTTTTGAGCCAATCGGCTCGCCGGTACGCAAATAGTGCTCAATAATTAAACCGAGTATTGCGTGTCGTCTTTCACTTATCATCCTTTCCACCTCTTTATCATATCGTTAGCACTCTCAACACCTGAGTGCTAACTCTGTTATAATAGTATTACCTTTTTGCTTAGTTGTCAATACTTTTTTTCGATTTTTTCAAAATTTTCTTATTTTGTATATATTTTCCTAACAATTTCTGTTGCCAAATCCTCTTATATAAATAGTAATTAATATATATTATATATAGCGATAAACTGTATACTGAAAAATACTTAAAATTGATTATTGATAAGTATACAGAATAATGGTATTCTTTTGGGCAAGGAGGTGAGCATAATGAAAGATAACACAAAAAATGCTCGCATCAATGTTAGAGCTATAACATTTACAGCTGTTATGGCAGCATTGGTATTTGTATTTACTTACACATTTAAAATTCCGTTTGTAAACGGTTATACCCACATAGGCGACAGTATGATTTTTCTTGCCATTGTATTTTTAGGCTGGAAAAAAGCTCCGCTTGCGGCAGGTATCGGCGCAGCTCTTGCGGACCTTATCGGCGGCTACAGTGCTTGGGTTGCCCCGACATTTATTATTAAGTTCATTATGGCGCTTATTTGTGCTCTCATTATGGAAAAGGTGATTAAGAATAACAAGGTTGTAGGCTATATTGTAGGTGCAATTCTTGGCGGTGTATGGCAGATTGTTGCATATACGGTAGTCAAAATTTTCCTTTTTGACAAGGCTTATGCATTTTCTTCTCTCCCTACTCTTGCTATTCAAACAGTAGTAGGTGTTGTAGTAGCCGCAGTATTTATCGTTGTATTTGACAAAACAAAGGTTACTGCTAAATTAAAGAAGATGGTTGGCTGAATAGCTGATAAAACGGCTTCGTCGAAAGAAATTCCGTGTTTGAATGAATTTCTTACAAAATTCATAATAAACACTTCATTCCTTTCTCCTCTTCCCCAAAAAGCTAACGCTTTTCGTGGACCCCGATTGAAATTCCGTGTTTGAGAAGCGGGCGAACAATGTTCGCCCCTACGGTATTTCTTCTTCTTTCTCAGAGTGAAATAAATTTATTACTAAAATTATTTAGGAGATAATTAAAATGAAAAAAATTGATGCACATTCACATATCGGCACATTCGGCGGTTGGGCAGGTGTTGCCTTTACCAAAGAAAAGCTGATTGAGCAGATGAATGAATATGATATTGAAAAAACCTTTTTAACAGCACCTAATTTTCAGGGCAACGATGAGGTTGTAGACGCATTTCAGTCTTATCCCGATAAGATTGTTCCGTTTGTATGGGTTAATCCCGCATTAGATGACGTTGAAAAGAAACTTAATCATTATATAAACGAAGAGGGCTTTATGGGTATCAAAATGCAACCGCTTTTTGATGCATTTGTTGCAGATGACCCTGTAGTTTATCCTGTAATGGATTTTGCAAGGGAATATGACGTTCCTGTATTTATCCATTGCGGTCATCCGCCTTTCTCACTTCCTTGGAGCATTGCACTTCTTGCAGAAAAATACCCTGATGTAAGAGTTACTATGATTCATATGGGTCACGGTCACGGCGTTTATATTGATGCTGCTATCAAAATGGCTAAGAGATATGACAATATTACACTTGAAATGAGCGGTATGCCAATGGGCAGTAAGATTAAAGAGGCTTATGAAACAGTTGGTAAGGACAGAATTATGTTTGGCATAGATTCTCCGTTCCATCACCCAACGGTTGAAATTCAAAAGGTTCTTTCCTGCGGTCTTGATGAAAAGGCTCAGGAGGATATATTCTATAATAACGCTAAGAAGTTATTAAGATTATAATATTAATTACATATAATTACATATATAAATAGAAAAGCAGTTGGATTGAAAAATCCAACTGCTTTCGTTTATTTAGAATTAATTGTTATGCTCTTTGCCCGGAGCGCCGCAGCATTTCTTATACTTTTTACCGCTTCCGCAAGGACATGGGTCGTTAGGGCCGACCTTTTTGCCCTTTCTTACGGGAGCCTGCTTAACTGTATCGTCGCCGCCCGATGAAGTAGCTGTTACCTTAGCAACAGCCTTTCTTTCAACGTCCTCCTGACGTCTTGGCATAATTGTAAGCATCATTCTGACTGTGTTTTCACGAATTGTTGCCGTCATTTCGTCAAACATATCGTATGATTCCATACGGAATGCAACAACAGGGTCCTGCTGAGCGTAAGCACGAAGATGAATACCTTGTTTAAGGTCATCCATAGCGTCAATGTGGTCCATCCAAAGTACATCAACATTTCTGAGAAGTACCATTCTTTCAAAGTCTTGGAACATTTCGTCGCCGAGAAGTTCTCTCTTTTCCTCAAGGCGCTTATGGCCTCTTTCCTGAAGCATATCAATTGTGCCTTGAACCGAAAGCATATTAACGTCGTCGTTAAAGTCGTCCTCGGTTGTAAGCCAGCATTTATATTTTTCCTTAAGACCTGCTACGTTCCAATCGCTCTTATGGTCGCCTGCAAAGTAGTTTTTAACATTTTCTTCAATGTTTGTATCAAGCATTTGAAGAATTTTATCTGTAAGGTCAATTCCGTCAAGAACCTGATCTCTCTGCTGATAAATGAGCTGTCTTTGACGGTTCATAACATCGTCATATTGAAGCGTTTGCTTTCTTATGCCGAAGTTTCTGCCTTCAACCTTTTTCTGCGATGATTCAACAGTTCTTGTAATCATCTTTGACTCGATAGGCATATTTTCATCGTCGGTAAGGCGAGCCATCATAGCCTGCATTCTTTCACCGCCGAATAAACGCATAAGGTCATCTTCAAGAGATAAGAAGAATTGACTTTCACCCGGGTCACCCTGACGTCCGGAACGTCCACGAAGCTGATTATCAATACGGCGTGAATCGTGGCGTTCTGTACCCAAAATGAATAAGCCGCCTACGGCTCTTACCTTGTCAGCCTCTTCTTGAATTTCAGTCTTATATTTAGCCTCAAGCTCTTGGAAAGTCTTTCTTGCTTCAATGATTTCCTCATTGTCCGTTTCCGCAAAGCCTGTAGCCTCTGCAATAAGCTCGTCTGAATACTGCATTCTTTTCATTTCGCTTTTTGCAAGGTATTCAGCGTTACCGCCGAGCATAATATCGGTACCACGACCTGCCATATTTGTGGCGATTGTAACAGCGCCGAATTTACCTGCCTGAGCAATGATTTCAGCCTCACGCTCATGATTTTTAGCATTAAGCACGTTGTGAGGAATGTGCTCTTTTTTAAGCATTTTTGAAAGGAGTTCGCTCTTTTCAATGCTGATTGTACCTGCCAAAACAGGCTGTCCTTTTTCGTGACATTCCTTAATCTTTTCAATTACATTGTGATATTTTCCACGTTCTGTTTGGAAAATAACGTCAGGATGGTCAATTCTTGCAAGCGGTTTGTTAGTTGGGATTTCAACAACATCAAGCTTGTAGATTTCTGAAAATTCAGGCGCTTCCGTTGAAGCAGTACCTGTCATACCGGAAAGCTTCTTGTAAAGACGGAAGTAGTTTTGGAAAGTGATTGTAGCAAGAGTTTTGCTCTCGTGCTCAACCTTAACGCCTTCTTTTGCCTCAATAGCCTGATGAAGACCCTCGTTATAACGTCTGCCTTCCATAATACGACCTGTGAACTCGTCAACGATTTTAACCTGACCGTCTGTTACAACGTAGTCGATATCTCTTCTCATAACGCCGTTAGCCTTGATAGCCTGGTCAATATGGTGGAGAAGCGTGGTGTTGTCAATATCCATAAGGTTTTCAACGTGGAAATATTCCTCGGCCTTTTTAACACCGTCCTGAGTAAGTGTTGCGGTCTTAGCCTTTTCGTCAACAATATAGTCGCCGTCGTAGGTTGATTCCGTATCCTGCTTTTCGTCCATTTTTGCAACCTTAACCATTTTTAAGGTCTTTGCAAAAGCGTTAGCCTGACGGTAAAGGTCAGTTGACTGTTCGCCCTTACCACTGATGATAAGAGGAGTACGAGCCTCATCAATAAGGATTGAGTCGACCTCATCGACAATTGCGAAAACGTGGCCACGCTGTACTTTTTCTTCCTTATACTGAACCATATTGTCACGAAGATAGTCAAAGCCCATCTCGTTATTAGTTCCGTAAGTGATATCTGCGTTGTAAGCATCTTGCCTTTGCTCATTAGTCTTTTCGTGAATGATAAGACCTACCTTTAAGCCAAGGAATCGATAAAGCTTGCCCATCCATTCAGAGTCACGCTTTGCAAGGTAATCGTTTACTGTTACGATATGAACACCCTCGCCTGTAAGCGCATTAAGGTAAGCCGGAAGGGTAGCAACAAGAGTTTTACCTTCACCTGTTTTCATCTCGGCAATTCTGCCCTGATGAAGAACAATACCGCCGATAATCTGAACAGGGAAATGCTTCATTCCGAGAACACGCCAAGCGCCTTCACGGCAAACTGCAAATGCGTCCGGCAAAATATCGTCAAGTGTTTCGCCGTTTGCAAGCCTGCCCTTAAGAATTTCGGTTTGAGAGGTAAGCTCTTTATCGCTCATAGCTGCATACTTGTCCTCTAAAGCGAGAACCTTGTCTGCAGTCTTTTTAACTCTTTTAACCTCTTTTTTAGAGTAATCGCCAAAAATGGCTGTAACAAATTTATTTGCCATAATTTACACCTCGTTAATTAGTACCAACTGCCATTATAACACGAATGGCACTCAATGTCACTAATTATTTTAAATAAATTATATAATATATAACAAGTATATTTATTATTGCTTATTTTCCGAAAATTGCTTTGATTGAGCTGAGTGCTCCGCCGGATACCGCATTTTCTGCCGTATCGTCAAAGGTAAGCTTGAGATTTTTGCTTCCTTGCTCAATATTAAGAGTGATGTCAACACCGTTTTCTTCCATTTGAGCGTCGGCAATTTTTTCTTTAAGTTGGGCAAGTCTGGAGTCAAGAAAAGTATCGTCGCTAAGCTTTGCAAGAAGTTGAAAAGCGGAATAATCCTTTTTAAGCTCGTTTGCAAATTCGGATGCACCCTGTGCCAAATCTTTATTTTTAACAGTTACCGTTACGGTTTTTTTGTCAAGGTCGATGCTCTTTATTTCGTAATCTACGTTTTCAAAAATAGCTTGGCCGAGTTGTTTTAATTGCTCGTGCTTTTCGGCATAGCCGACGATTGTGTTAAGAGTAGATGAGTCAACGTATTTTTGAAGCGTATCCGTATCAAATTCTTTAAGTGCCGCAAAAGCCGTGTCTACCGTTTTTGTGACATTTTTTTCCGTCATAGCGTTTGACGAGCAGGCTGTGAAGCTTACAAGTATAAATGCAAGGCATAATAAAATACTTAATGTTTTTTTCATAATGATTACCGTCCGTATAAAAATATTTGTTGACATAAAGCTTAATTATATGTACTATATGTGAAATCCACAAAATTTATATGATTTTAGCTTTATGCATATTTCTTGTTATTATATATAAAAAAAACAAAAATGGCAATAATAATTAAAATTGTTATAAAAAAATTGCATAATTAGAATATATGTGGTATAATCACTTAGGTTATCCACATTATATGGTTTGAATTAATTTTAAAAATGTGATGAATGGAATGTTAAACAGATGAAAGAGAAGTTTAAAAAGTTTTTTGCACCGACAAAGTTTAAACGGCTTTTTGATATAGTTGTATCGTTTTTCGCACTGATAATTTTGTCGCCGCTTTTTTTGGTGATTTGTATTGCCAATTTGCTTACACCTAATACAAGCGTATTTTTCTCCCACGAGAGAAGAGGAAGAAAGGGCAAGCCGTTTAAAATTTACAAATTTCAAACTATGAAAAACAATACGCCGAATGTTGCTACGGGCGATTTGGAAAATCCGGAGCAGTATATTACAAAGGTCGGAAAGTTTTTAAGAAAAACAAGTCTTGACGAACTTCCGCAGCTTTGGAATATTCTTAAAGGCGATATGAGTTTTGTAGGGCCGAGGCCGCTTATTTCAAGTGAAATGAGAGCGCACAGGCTAAGGCTTGAATATGGCGTGTATCGTTTCAGACCGGGACTTACGGGGCTTGCGCAAATCAACGGTCGAGATGAAATTTCGCTTATGAAAAAAATGAAATATGACAAGATTTATTGTGACAATTGGTCGATTAAGCTTGATTTGGTAATTTTGCTTAAGAGCGTAGGCGTTGCACTTAAGCAAGAGGGTTATCAAGAGGGCAAGTGGCACCGCAGATAAAATATTAAACGGAGAACGATTTATGGAAAGAAACTTTATTGACGGATATACTGAGTGGCAGTCAAATCCTGAAATTGTGGGTGTTAATAAGCTTCCGCAACATGCAACGTTTATGCCTTATGAAAATTTTGACGAGGCTAAAAAAGCCGATAGATTTGCTTCAAGCCGTTCTAAACTTTTAAATGGAAAATGGAAGTTTAAGCTTTACAAAAATTATGCTTACAGGCCGAGTGATTTTGCTCAGCCTCATTATGATACTCATAATTGGGACACTATTAAGGTCCCCGGCTCTTGGCAAATGCAAGGTTATGACCAGGCGCAGTATTGCAATGTTCGTTACCCTTGGGAAGGAAGCGAGGATATTTGCCCGCCTAATGCTCCTACAAAGCATAATCCCGTAGGCTGTTATGTTAAAAAGGTACATATTGACAAATCACTTTTGAATAAGCGTGTTGTAATCTGCTTTGAGGGTGTTGAGTCTGCATTTTATCTCTATATCAACGGCGAAAGAGTGGGATACAGCGAGTCAACCTTCCACAGAAGCGAGTTTGATATTTCGAAATATATTAAGGAAGGCTCAAACGTTATCGGCGTAGAAGTTTATCGCTGGTGTACCGGTTCTTGGCTTGAGTGTCAGGATATGTGGCGCTTGGGCGGTATCTTCCGTGACGTATATATTTATACTACCGAAAAGCAGTATATCAGGGATTTTGAGGTTGTTGCCGAGCCTGATGTTACTTTAAGCGACGGCTATGCAGATATTCTTGTTAAAACTAACGGCTCTTACGAAAGTCTCAGCCTTGATTTGAGTATTCTTGACAAAGACGGCAACACTGTTGCGCTTGACAGCCAATATGCCAATGAGGATCACCAAACCAAGCTTAAGGCGATTGTGACCGATGTTAATGTTTGGTCAAGCGAAAGTCCTTATCTTTATACGATGGTAATTACTCTTAAGGATAACGGAATGCCGATTGAATATATCAGCCAAAAAATCGGCTTCAGAAAAGTCGAGATTAAGGACGGCATTATCCGTATCAATAATCAAAGAGTAGTATTTAAGGGTACTAACAGGCACGAATTTGATTGCCGTACCGGCAGATATATGAGTGAAGATGTAATGCGTTATGATATTGAGATGATGAAAAAGTCCAATATGAACGCTGTTCGTACCTCTCATTATCCTAACGACCCTAAATTTTTGGAGCTTTGCGACGAATACGGTCTTTATGTTATTGATGAAAATAATATGGAAACTCACGGAACGGGTTGGTCAACTATTGTAGGCTGTCCTCAGCTTCCGGCGTCACGTCCTGAATGGGAAAAGGCTTGTATGGAGCGAATTAAGGCTACGTACAACAGGGATAAGAATGTGACAAGTGTTGTTTGCTGGTCGCTTGGCAACGAATCTCTCGGCGGTGCTGTTCCAAAGAAAATGTATCAATTTATTAAGGATACTGATAAAACAAGATTTGTTCATTTTGAATGTCACCGTGCCCCTGATGAAAAGGAACTTTCGGATGTTCAGTCAAAGATGTATGCAAGGCCTTGGGAATGTGAGGAATATGCTGTAACTCAGCGTGACGGCAGACCGTATATTCTGTGCGAATATACTCACGCTATGGGTAACTCTTGCGGTTCTACCGACGAATATACACGCCTTTGGGATAAATACCCTTGTTTGCAGGGCGGCTTTGTTTGGGATTGGGTTGACCAAAGTATTCTTACTAAGGATGAAAACGGAAAGGAATATCTTGCCTACGGCGGTGACTTCGGCGAAAACCCTCACGACGGTCATTTCTGCGGCAATGGGCTTCTTTTCGGTGACAGAAAAGTTACTCCTAAGCTTTGCGAGATAAAAAAGCTTTATCAAAATGTTGATTTCAATGCTATTGACGCCGCTCGAGGAGTAGTTGAGGTTAAAAATAAATTTATGTTTACTAACCTTAACGAGTATGAGCTTCATTGGAGCCAAAGCTCTGACAAGGGTGAATTTTGCAGCGGTACTCTCGTTTTGGATGTTAAGCCGGGTGAAAAAACCGTTATTGACCTTGAACTGAGCAGAATTAAGACAGAGTGCTATCTTAATCTCGAATTAAAAACAAAAGAAGATAATGAATATTGCAAGGCAGGTCACATTGTTGCTGAGGAGCAATTTGTAATAAACGAATTTGAAAATACATATGATGAGCTTGAGGTTGACCAGCCGCTTATTGTTGATGATACATACGGTTCACTCAGAGTAATAAGTGATGACGTAAACGTAAGATTTGAAAGAAGAGAGCGCAATCAGCTTTATTCTATAAAGGTCGGCGGTGAAGAACTTTTGAGTGCTCCTATGCGCCTTAATTTCTGGAGAGCGCTTACCGATAACGACCGTGGCACAAGAGCCGGTTCACGTCTCGGTTGTTGGAGAGATGCAGGCGATACACCGGGTATTTTCAACAATACAAAATGGTCTATTAATAATTATAAGGTGCTTGAGGACGGCAAAAAGGTTATTATTACAGGCGGCGCAACCGTTTGCACACAGCCTGAGTCTAAGGCACAGGTGATTTATGCAATTACTTCAAAGGGTATGGAAGTTGACCTTCAGTTTTATCCCGATGCATCGCTTCCTGAAATTCCTGAGGTTTCCGTTCTTTTTGAGCTTCCTAAGGATTTTGAAAATCTTACATATCTCGGCAACGGCCCTGAAGAAAATTATATTGACAGATGCAACGCTGCTAAAATCGGGCTTTATAACACGACTGTAAATGACCTTTGGGTCGACTATCTTAAACCGCAGGAATGCGGCAACAGAACAGGTGTAAGATATGCTACTCTTGTAGGTAACAAAAAAGTATTTTCGGTAGTTGCCGAGCCGCAAATGGAACTTAATGTTTGCCATTACCTTCCTAAGGAAATTGAAAATGTATGGCACCAAAAGGATATGCCCGAATATAACAAAACTGTTGTAAGGCTTATTGCAAGGCAGCAGGGTATCGGAGGATATGACAGCTGGGGTGCTCATTGCAACGATATGTATAAAAACAAAACAGATAAGACCTACAGGCTTAAATTCCAAATAAGATTTTGATATTTATAAGCCTGAAATCATATATTATATGGTGCATTTTTTGGCAAACTGTTTATTATTGCAAAGTGCAAAACAGACCGTTTGGCTAAAAATAACTTGACTTTTTTAATAAAAGTAATATAATTCAATATTAGACAACGCATAAAATAAATAATGAAATTAACTATTACAGTTGGTTAAGAGAGGATTAATTATGGCTTCTTTCAAGGAAAAGGTTGCGTCGGTAGCGGTTGAACAGGCCGTTAAGTATGCACGCAAGGATTTCAAGAGAAACGCTCCGAGAATTCTCAATCTCGTAGAAAAATTTGACGTTAAAAAGGTAAACCGTTCAACATACGCAGGACTTCATAAGGTTATGGATGACCCTAATAACAATTGGATGAAGTTTGCAGAGGATTTGATTTGCAATATGGACGAACACGTGCTTACAAAGCTTGTTCCTCCGCTTATGAATGTTGCAATAAACAGTTATACAAAGAGAATGGCAGCTATTGAAAAATACGGCTGTAACGTTCCTTGGGCTATTCTTATGGACCCAACTGCCGCTTGTAACCTTAAATGCACAGGCTGTTGGGCAGCAGAATACGGTCATACAAGCTCACTTTCTTATGATGACCTTGCAAGGATTATAAAAGAAGGTAAAGAACTTGGTACTTATATGTACCTTTACACAGGCGGTGAGCCTACAATGAGAAGAAAGGACCTTATGCGCCTTTGCCGTGAAAATCCGGATTGCGCATTCCTTTCATTTACTAACGGTACTCTTATTGATGACAGCTTTGCTGACGAAATTAAAGAGGTCGGCAACTTCTATCCTGCATTCTCAATTGAGGGATATGAAGAAGAAAATGACTTTAGAAGAGGTCAGGGCACATTTAAAAAGTGTACTGCCGCTATGCAAAGGCTTAAAGACAGGGGTGTTCCTTTCGGCGCTTCCCTTTGCTACACAAGCAAAAATACAGATGTGCTTGCATCTGACGAATATATGGATTGGCTTATTGAACGTGGCGTTAAATTTGCTTGGTTCTTTACATATATGCCAACGGGCAACGGTGCTGTAACAGATCTTATGGTTTCTCCTGAGCAGCGTGCTTTGATGTATAAGAAGATGCACGAGTGGCGCCATACCAAGTCTATTTTTGCTCTTGATTTCTGGAACGACGGCGAGTATGTTCAGGGTTGTATCGCAGGCGGTCGCCATTATTTCCATATCAATTCAAACGGTGACTGTGAGCCTTGCGCTTTCGTTCACTATTCTAATGTTAATATTAAGGAACATTCTGTTCTCGAAGCGCTGCAAAGTCCGCTCTTTATGGCTTACAAGCGTAATCAGCCTTTCTCAAACAATATGCTTCGTCCTTGCCCTGTTCTTGATAATCCGGGCGCTATCAGCAAGATGGTTGCAGAAACGGGCGCATATTCAACAGAGATGCAGCATCCTGAATCGGCAAACGAACTCTTTGATAAGACTATTGCCGCTGCTAAGGCTTGGAAGGTTAAGGCAGATGAACTCTTTGACCGTGACGAGTATATCGCAAAGCACGTTAAAGATGAAAATATGTATAATTATGAAAAGCCGGACGAGGAGAGAGAATTCTCCGAGTTTGAAAAGACAGAAGATTAAAAATTAAAACGTCGGAGCGTACATATATTTATTATGTACGCTCTTTTGCCGTATTTGCAGTTGCGGCGCATACGAGGGAATTATATGTTTTTTAGAAAGAAAGAATTTGGCTCAGGTAAATATGATTTTATCATTGCAGGTCTTGGAAATCCCGGTGCTAAATATGAAATGACACGTCATAACGCCGGCTTTCTTTCAATGGATTTGTTGTCTATTGAGGAGGGTGTGGATATAAAAAAATTAAAGCATCACGCTCTTTGCGCAGATATGACCGTTGAGGGTAAAAAATGCCTTGTTATGAAGCCTCAAACTATGATGAATGCAAGCGGTGAGGCTATCGGCGAGGCGGCAAAGTATTATAAAGTTCCGGCTGAAAACGTTATTGTTGTATATGATGATATTTCACTTGATGTCGGCAAAACAAGAATTAGGCGCAAAGGCTCTGCAGGCGGTCATAACGGAATAAAGAGCATTATTGCTCATTTGGGCAGTGAGAATTTTCCGAGAGTTAAGGTCGGAGTAGGCAAAAAGCCAAATCCGGAATACGACTTGGCAGCTTGGGTTTTGGGTAGATTTCCAAAGGAACAGGAGGCTGATTTAAAATCGGCACTTGAGCATGCAACTGCCGCTGTCAGATTAATAGTTTCGGGAAAAATAGATGAGGCTATGAATAAGTATAACTCATAATATAATAATCAATTGAAAGGATAAGGTGATAAGCATTGTCCTGTTTTTCTAATGAATTTAATAAAAGCAAGGAATTTATAAACCTCAGCGAAAGTGTTAATGCCGATAATGCTCCCGTTGGGGTTATAGGTCTTTCCGATGTTTCTAAGTGCTTTGTTGCTCATTCGCTTTGCCAAAAGGGTGAAAAATCATTTATTATCACACCCGACGAGGCGACTGCCGTTAAGGTGCAGGAGTGCTTGAGCGAACTTCAAGACGGAGTTTTGCTTTACCCGACAAGAGAGATGACTTTTGTTGAGGTTGCAGGCGTGAGCAGAGATTTTGAGCATATCAGGCTTGGTGTTTTGTCACGCATACTTCAGGGCGATTATTCGGCTGTTGTTATGTCGGCAGCAGCTGCCTGCCAATATACTATGCCGCCTGAGGAACTTGAAAAAAGAACGTTTAAAATCAGCGTTAACGATGAGATTAATATAGCAGAGCTTGAAAAAAAGCTTGTTTTTGCAGGATATACCCGTTATGACCAGGTTGACGGAACAAGCCAATTTGCTGTGCGTGGCGGAATTATAGATATTTTTCCGACCTATCTTAACGAGCCTGTAAGAATTGAATTTTGGGGTGATACCGTTGATACTATTTCGAGTTTCGATATCGACACTCAAAGGCGAAGCGGCAAGGTTGATTTTATTGAAATTACTCCGGCTAACGAGGTACTTGTCGACGATAATTTTAAATTTGCCGATAAAATCGAGGCGCTCTCAAAAGGATTAAAGGGCAAGGCGATTAAGGCAAGGGAAAAGCTTAATAATGATATTGATAAATTAAGGCAGGGGCTTCATCTCAATTGCCTTGATAAGTATTTGCCGCTTATTTATAATTCAAACGGTGTGTTTGATTATGATTTTGACAGGCTTTTTGTTGTTGAAAGCGCAAGAGTTAAGGAAAAAATGATTAAGCAGGAAAAGCTTAATCTTGAAGAACTTAAATGGTTTGTTGAGGACGGTACGCTTTGCAAAGGGCTTGATAAATTTAATCTTAATTTTGACGAGCTTAAATCTGTTTATGAAAAGCATAATGCAATATATATGGATTCTTTACCTCGTGGAAGCTTTGACACACCCGTCGCTCACCTTGCAAACTTTCGTGTTCAAAGCTTTAATGCGTGGAGCGGTACTCTTTCTCAGCTTAAGGAGGAGCTTTTTCCTCTTTTCAAGGGCGGATATACGGTTTGCATAATGGCAGGCACTGTCAGGGCAGGCAAAGCTCTTTGCAAGGATATTGAGGATATGGGCTTTATCAATACTGTTTTCTTTGAAAAAAGACCTGAAAAGCTGCAAAATAAGGCTATCAATATTCTTACTGGCACAATTCAGTCGGGTTTCCAAATAAGCGATATGAAGCTTGCGGTTATTACCCATTCAAAGACTAATCAAAGCACCAAAAAGGCAAAAAAAGCGTCATCAAAAAATGCTATTCATTCGCTTGACGAGCTTACCGTCGGCGATTATATTGTTCATAATATTCACGGTATCGGTGTGTTTGAGGGTATTCATGCACTTGAACTTAATAAGGTAAAAAAAGACTATATAAAAATCAGCTATGCAAAGGGCGATACGCTTTACGTGCCTGTTACCCAACTTGATTTGGTATCAAAATATATAGGCCCTAAAAACGATACCAATGTTAAAATTAACCGCCTCGGCTCAGGCGAATGGAAAAAGACTAAGGCTAAGGTGCGCTCTTCTGTTAAGGATATGGCTAAGGAACTGATTGCGCTTTATGCTAAGCGAATGAGCACAAAAGGATTTGCTTTTTCTGAGGATTCCGATATGCAGCGTGATTTTGAAATGCGCTTTGAATATGACGAAACGGATGACCAGCTTAGGTGCAGTGAGGAAATTAAGCACGATATGGAAAAAACCGCACCTATGGACAGACTGCTTTGCGGTGACGTTGGTTTTGGCAAAACGGAGGTTGCACTTCGTGCAGTATTTAAATGTATAAGCGACTCAAAGCAATGCGCCATTCTTGTGCCTACAACGGTGCTTGCAATGCAGCATTTTCAAACTGCGCTCAAAAGGCTTGAGCCTTATCCCGTAAAGGTGGAGATGATATCTCGTTTTGTATCTCCCAAAAAGCAAAAAGAAATACTTCAAGGGCTTGCCGACGGCTCGGTTGATGTTGTGGTAGGTACTCATAAACTTTTAGGCAAATTAATTAAATTTAAAGATTTAGGGCTTCTTATAGTTGATGAGGAACAACGATTCGGCGTGGCGCAAAAGGAAAAAATAAAGGAAAAATTCCCTCGTGTTGACGTTCTTACCCTTTCTGCTACCCCTATTCCACGTACGCTTAATATGGCAATGAGCGGTATCAGGGATATGAGCCTTATTGAGGAGGCACCGGGTGAGCGCCACCCTGTTCAAACCTATGTTATCGAATATGACGCTGAAATTTTGCAAGAGGCAATGGAACGTGAAATAAACCGTGGCGGTCAATGCTATTATCTTCACAATAATGTTGAAACGATTGAGCATAAAGCTATGATGATTAAAAAAGCAATTCCTCAGGCAAGGGTGGGTATTGCCCACGGTCAAATGAGTGAGGAGGAACTTTCAAGCGTTTGGCGTGATTTGCTTTCGGGTGATATTGATATTCTTGTGTGCACAACTATTATTGAAACGGGTGTTGACGTGCCTAATTGCAATACTCTTATTATTGAAAATGCAGACAGAATGGGTCTTGCCCAGCTTCACCAAATAAGGGGACGTGTAGGCAGGTCGTCAAGGCGTGCATATGCCTATTTCACGTTTACAAGAGGCAAGGAATTGACCGATATTGCAACGAGGCGACTTGAAGCTATCAGGGAATATACTGAGTTTGGTTCGGGCTTTAAAATTGCTATGCGTGACCTTGAAATCAGGGGTGCAGGCTCGCTTTTGGGAAATAGACAGCACGGTCACATGGAAGCAGTTGGATACGATATGTATTTAAAACTTCTTGAAGAAGCCGTTGCTATTGAAAAAGGCGAAATCAGCGAAGAAGAGCCGGAGGAGAGAGAATGTCTTATTGACGTTCAAATTGACGCTCATTTGCCGGAGGAATATATTATTTCCACATCGCAAAGGCTTTCTATGTATAAGCGCATCGCCGCAATTAAAAATGAGGCTGACGCTCAAGATGTTTATGACGAGCTTACAGACCGATTCGGCGCACCGCCGTCATCTGTTTGGGGGCTTATAGAAATTGCCCTTTTGCGAAACAGTGCAAAAGCACTCGGCATAACGGATATTGTTCAGCGAAACGGTTCTGTTTTGTTTTATTCAAGCGAGCCGGATATCAAAACCGTTGCGATACTTAATGCGTTTATGAAAGGCAGAGTTACCCTTTCTGCGGCTAAAAGGCCGTATATCGCAGTTAAGCTTGACCCGACCGAGGCAACGCTTGAAACGATACGAGAAACGCTTAGAATAATGAACGAAGCCAAAGAGCATTACAATAGCAATAAATAAAATAATAACCGCTGCAGTATTTCTTAATTGAAGCGCTGCAACGGTTTTTTTATATTTTATTTACTATTCTTCAGGGAACATAACGATAAGAAGCATTTTGAATTGTTCTTTTGCAAAAACAGCGTGAGGCTTTTTGGCAGGCATAACGATTGTTTCGCCCTCGTTTAAAATAAATTCTTCGCCCTCAATTGTGATTTTGCCGACTCCGTCAAGAGCAACAATCATAGCGTCACCGCCGGATTCGTGAGTGCTGATTTCTTCGCCCTTGTCAAATGCAAAAAGAGTAAGCGAATGGTGTTCGTTTTGCGAAAGGGTTTTGCTGACGATTTGACCTTTTTGGTATGTTACTTCGTCTTTGATTTTGAGAACTGTTTTGTGCTCAATGTTTTTGATTAATTTATCCATTTGTATCTCCTTGATTATTCTGCTTGTGACGTTTTACAAGTTCTTCAAGCATTTTGTTGTGCGATTTTTTGTCTATTTCATATTTGAGAGTAGGAATAACCGCTAAAAGCATACCGATTGCAGGCGGAATTGAAATAAGAAACCACATAGCTTTTGAATAAGAAGTGTAGTCTGTTGCAAAATTTGCACCGTTTGCAATAGCCTCGTTCATTTTATTTATGTTGATATCCGTATATCCTACTGCGTCAAAAACATAGCCTGAAATAATGGAACTGATGCCTGCCGAAAATTTGGTAATAAAGCTTTGACCGGAGAAAAAAATTCCGTCAGGTCTGTAACCGTTATGATATTCCTCATAGTCAATGCAATCGCTAATCATAACAGATTGGCAAACGCTTACTCCCCCAAAGCCCATACCTGTGCCAAAGAATAAAATTCCGTCAATAACCACAAAGCCTATTTTAGAAAGCTCGGTCGGCGCTATTAAGTATACGACAAACAAAAGTACAAATGCAACAGCGCTCAGTCCGCTGAAAAGATTGTATACTTTTTTTGTTTCATATTTTTTCATAAGAGCAGGGGAAATTGCCATTGAAACAAACTGACCTATAAAAAGTCCGCCGGCTAAAATAAGCACGATTATGAATATATCAAGCTTTGTAAACGCATAGGTGAGGTTGCCCTTGCAATAGTAGTATGTTAAAAGCGTCATTGCAATATTCATCATAAGCTGCAACGGTGCACGCAGAAGTCCGCTTATAAGAATACGTCTGAAAGGCTTGCATTTCCACATAAGAGCAAAGCTTTCTTTCATAGTTTTTGTTTCACTGCCGTTAGGTACTCTTTCTTTTGTTCCTGTACCTGCACATTCAAACAGCGCAGAACCTATAATTGTGATTATAATTGCCGCAACGATAAATCCCTTTTGCGCATTTGTTTCTAAGCCAAAAGCGGAGTTTAGCGATTGCGACACTGCAACAATTGAAATCACAACCAAGCCGGCACCGATTGACGCAATAATTCTTGAAAGAGAAATAAGCGAGCTTCTGTCCTTTTCGCTTTCCGTTATACGTGAAATAATGCCCCATAGAGGGATATCGCCAACCGTATAGCTCATTCCCCACAGCACATAGGATATTGCCGCCCAAGCAACAATAAATATCATAGCCGTTTTGTTGCCGTTTGCCTTTGCGTTTGCATAGTTGCCGTTGAAGAATGCCACTATCGTAATAACGCATATAACAATAGGTGAAAAAATGAGATAAGGTCTGCATTTACCCCATTTAGTTCTTGTTTTGTCAACTATCGAGCCCATCATCGGGTCATTGATTGCGTCCCAAATTCTCGCTATTGCAAATATCCATCCAAACGCAATAGCCGGCAGGCAAATTACATTTTGAAAGTAATAATAAAGTCCGACGGTAACTACGTTGTAAATCATATTTTGACCGAACATTCCGGTCAAAAACATATTTCTTTCTTTTTTTGAATATGTGTTTAAGTTTTCCATAATAATCACCATAGCCTTTCAGGCAACAAATAGTTTATAAAAATCATACTATTTCCCTTATCAGTCTGTTATAAGTTGTTCATATAAAAGATTTTTAATTTCCTTAGGCAGTTTTGAAATCCTTAACGCCTTTAGCAATTCTTCTCTTGTTTGCGCATTTTTAAACGGTTTATAATATGCTGTTTTTTTAACCGTTTGCTCCTGCCAGCGTGACATTGAATTGATAACTCTTTCCTTATAGTCAGGCATTTTTATAAGCTTTATATTTGTAAGTTCAATTTCTATATCATCGCTTGAAAAATCCACCTCAATGCTCAAAGCGCTATCTGAATTTGAAATTGTAAATTCCTTATTGAGTTTAATATCTGCACTTTCGATTTCCTTAAACGTGATTTTATATTTCCTGCCGCTCGGTATAACCTCGCAATCGCCGAAAGGCGCTTTAATCGTTAATTTAATCTTGCGGGATTTTTCGTCAAATGTGTTTAGAATTTTAGTTTTTGCGTTATGCTCTTCAAAATTCACTCTGCCGTTATCTTCGTAAAGGGTGAAACTGTTGTTGCCGTTAAATATCCAAAATTCAAGTGCTTTAGGGTTTGCCGAGGAGTTGCCGTCATCGGTAGATAACGGAATAATTGCGCCCTCTTTCGCAAGAACGGGAATATCGTAAAGCTCACGGTTAAGCGTTATATCCATAGGGCCGTGGTATTTTTGAAGAGTGAAAATATCTGTGTAAGTGCCTTTGGGTATCCAAGCTTTTGCCGTTGCCATATTAGTTTTTTTATTTGTTTTCGATGTTATGGGGGCTGCAATAAGCTCGCTTCCGAAAAAGTATTCATTAGGCACATTAAAAGCGCTTTCTTCGTTTGGATAAGCGTAATACATAGGCTTGCAAAGTGGTGTGCCGTTTTTGTGGCATTTGTAATTCATAGTGAAAATATACGCAATAAGCCTGTGCCTGAAATTAAGCCACTTTTTAGCGCTTAAATAAACGTCACGTCTGTATTTCCACGGTTCCTTGCCGAGCAAATCGTTTGACGTTGAATGAAGCCTTAAAATAGGAGAAAACACTCCGAATTCAATCCATCTTAAATACAGTTCATCGTCCTTGTAGCCGAAATGGTGACCGCCGATATCATGGCTCCACCAAAAATATGCCGCATTAGCCGCATTTGCAGTAAAATAAGGCTGAAAGTCAAGAACCTTATGATTTATAGCCGTATCGCCGGAGAAGCCTAATGGATATCGGTGTGAGCCAAGCCCTGCGTAGCGTGACAGAATAAGCGGCAACTTTCCGTTTTCCGCATTGTCAAGAAAATGATAATGATTTAATGCAAGAAGCGGGTCAAGGCCCTCAATATCACTCTTTTTACCCTGTTGCCAATCTATCCACCAAAAGTCAACGCCGTCTTTTTCATACGGCTTGTGTACCTTGTCAAAATACGCATTCCAAAAATCATCGCTTTTGCAGCTAAATTTGACGTCCTCTTTTGTTTCGGGGTCAATGCCGACTGCCTTTGCAACGTCATTGTACATATCCTCAAAATGCCTTATTCCGTCAGCAGGGTGTAAGTTTAACGTCACCTTTAAGTTGCGGTTTTGAAGATTGTTTAAAAATGATTTATAATCCTTAAAAAGTTCTGTGTTCCAGCTGTATCCCGTCCAACCGTTTGCATTTATTTTGAATTGCTTTTTTAAATCTACCCAATGCCAATCCATATCAATTGTTGCAACGGTAAGCGGAATTTTTTCTTTTTCAAATCTGTCCATCAAATTGATATATTCGCTGTCGCTGTATGCGTGGTATCTGCTCCACCAAACGCCGAGAGCAAAGCGTGGCACAAGGGGAGTATAGCCTGATAATTCAAAAAATGCTTTTATCGTTTTGCTATAATCTTTGCCATAGGCGAAGCAGTAATAGTCCTTGCTGCCGCTTCGTTTTACAAAATGCCCCTCGTCATCAAAAAGAAAGCTTGTGCTGTCATCAAGCAAAAATGCGCCGTCTTTTGTAATTAAGCCGTCATCAAGCGGTACTTTGCCAAACGTTGCGTCAAGCGTTCGCCTTGTGCCCTTTAAGTTCTTTTGTTTTTTAAAATATTGCGTTTCATCGCTGCTCTTTATTTTAACGCAAATCGGAGTGCCGTTTTTTATAATGAAAATAACGTCACTTGTTTCTACAAATATTTTGTTTTTGATTTTTTTGACATTAAATTTGCCGACTTGAAAATTCCTGTTGAGCACGGTAAAACTTGCCAAATCGGTAAAAGTGCCTGCTTCAACTCTTATCAGCCGAGAGGTTAAATATGTAATTCTGATATCGTCAATTACTTTTATTTGATTTTCATTTGCTTTTGCATCTGTTTTAATGATTAAAGATTTCTTTAGCATAATAACTCCGTTTCAGCAAAAATGTATAAAGTCCTATAAATATATCATATAGCAAATATAAATAAAAGTAAAGCAAAAAATGCTTAAAAAACTATACAATATAACAAAAGCGTTGCGAAATATTCGCAACGCTTAAACAAATATTGAGGTTAATATAGCTTAAATATAAATATTATCAAGCCGTATAAAAACGCCGACGCCGTGCCGTAAACTATGACAGGACCTGCGATTGAAAACATTTGCGCTGCGGTACCAAGCACAAAGCCCTCATGCTTCCATTCAAGCGCAGGGGATACAACGCTGTTTGCAAAGCCTGTAATCGGCACTATTGTTCCCGCACCTGCGTGCCTTGCAATTTTATCAAAAACGCCGATACCGGTTAAAACAGCGGTTATAATAATTAATACGCTTGACGTTGCGGCTGAAACTTCCTTTTCGTTTAATCCTGCCTTTTCAAAAATCATAAACAAAATTTGACCGATTAAACAAATTGTGCCACCGATTAAAAATGCCTTTATGCAGTTTAACACCTTTGGCGAATTCGGGCTTGCTTTGTCAGTCATTTTGCTGTAATCGTCTTTGCTGATGCTCATTATCTGTCACCTCACTATTGATTTTCCGACTTTGATAAAGCGGCTAAACCGCGCCGAATATGATAAGTAAACCATTTTGCCTCCCTTGTAAAGGGAGGTGGGTGCAACTTGTTGCACTCAGAGGGATTGGAACAACGACAAGGACATCGAGTCCTTGCCGTTGTTGGCGCTTTCCGTCTTTTGCTCGGGGGCAGTACCCACGTACAGCACCCGCTCGCAAAATACGAAATTTATCTCACTTTCTCGAAGTCTCACCAGCGTGTAGAAATTTATTGCTAGATTTTTTCTACACGCTCAATAATATTAATATTTACAATCTTATAATAATTATTCACTTGACTTTTTTGATTATATCTTGTAATATCATAATATACTATTTGTAAATTACAAACGGAGGCATATTTATGCATCTTATTGAGGTTCGTGACGTATACAAAATATATAATCCGGGTGAAAATCAGGTTAATGCGCTTGACGGTGTATCTATTACTATTGACGAGGGTGAATTTGTTGCCATTATCGGTCAGTCAGGCTCAGGTAAATCAACTCTTATGAATATGCTCGGTTTGCTTGATACTCCTACTCACGGCGAATATTATATCAACGGCAAGCTTGTTGACGATTTAACAGATGACCAAATGAGTGTTATCAGAAATGAGGAAATCGGCTTTATTTTCCAAGGCTTCAACCTTATTTCGTCACTTTCTGCGCTTGAAAATGTTGAACTTCCCTTGGTTTATAGGGGTATGCCAAAGCAGGAAAGGCGTGAAATTTCGCAGCAGGCGCTTGAAAGAGTAGGACTTGGAAGTCGTATTAATCATTTGCCTGCAGAAATGTCCGGCGGTCAGCAGCAACGTGTTGCCGTCGCAAGAGCCATTGCTGCAAAACCTCCTGTTATCTTGGCCGATGAGCCTACAGGTAACCTTGATACAAAATCAACAAAAGAGGTTATGGCAATTTTGCACGAGCTTAAGGATGAGGGCAGAACAGTTATAGTTATCACTCACGATAATGAAATTGCGGAAGAGGCGGAACGTGTAATCCGTATTCGTGACGGCAAGGTTGTTGAGGATTATATTAACCCCGGTTATGAGGAAAAATACGGCAGAGAGTCAAAGAAAAATAATAAAAATCCGATTGACGAGGGTTGATACATAATATAATAGGAATTTACAGCAGATATTTAAAGCTTTTGAATATCTGCTGTTTTTTTACGCTTTTTTAAAAGTTTTGCGCAATAATCGCATTTAAAATATACGCATATATTGAATAAATCGGCTAAAATAAAATTTTTTGAATATTTTTTAGGCAAAATATAGCCTTTATACGTTATATTTCACTCCCTATACGCTGTTAGTGTAGGGAGTTTTTCTTTTGCCCTGCAAAAAATGATATGGAGGTGTGAAATGTCACGCAGAAAGAAGATAAGCGAAAAGGAGGTATGCGACGGTTTAAGACGTCTTGCATTCGGCGAAATAACGGATGCGGTCAGCCTGCTTTTCGAGCCTGAGGAAAAAATACTCCAAAAGCTTAACACGCTTGATTTGTTTAACGTAAGCGAAATCAAGCGCCCAAAGGGAGGCGGAATGGAGATTAAATTTTTTGACAGGCTTAAGGCTATTGACAAAATCAGAGAAATGGTGAATGAGCAAACGGACAAGTCGCCGACCTCATTTTATGAGGCATTGGAAAAAAGTACGCAGGCGACTAAAAGGCATTATACGGAGGAATTTGATGAATAGATTTATCCCGTTTTCAAAAAAGCAACTTGCCGTTTTGAATTGGTGGTGCAATGGCAGTGACGTTAAAAATAAAAACGGAATAATCTGCGACGGCGCCGTAAGGTCAGGCAAAACGCTTTGTATGGGTATATCGTTTATTTGTTGGTCCTTTTATGCTTTTTGCGATACTTCGTTTGCCATTTGCGGGAAAACAATTTCTTCACTTAGGAGAAATGTTATTACTCCGCTTTTGCCGACGCTTAAAGAGCTTGGTTTCAGCGTTGATTACAGGATTAGCAGGAATATGGTTACGATTTCAAGAGGCAATGTAACTAACCGTTACTATCTTTTCGGCGGCAGAGATGAATCAAGTGCATCACTCATTCAGGGTATGACTTTGGGTGGCGTTATGCTCGACGAGGTTGCGCTTATGCCGAGAAGTTTTGTTGAACAGGCGGTTGCAAGGTGCTCTCTTGAAAATTCAAAATACTTTTTCAACTGCAATCCGGAGCATCCTTATCATTGGTTTTATATGGAATGGATAAAAAAAGCCAAAGAAAAAAATGTTTTGTATATCCATTTCACTATGGACGACAATCCCTCTTTGTCCGAAAGCGTTAAAAAAAGATATAAAAGTCTTTATTCGGGCGCTTTTTATGAGCGATTTATTGAGGGAAAATGGGTCACGGCTCAAGGTCTTGTTTATCCTATGTTTTCACCTGAAAGGCACATAAAAAGGTGCGACGGCGGTTTTTCACGATATTATCTTTCGTGCGACTACGGAACGGTAAATCCTTTTTCTTTAGGCCTTTGGGGTGAGTGCGACGGCAAGTGGTATCGGCTTGACGAGTATTATTATTCAGGCAGAGACAACGGTATTCAGCTGACAGATGAGGAATATTACCGTGAGCTTGAAAGACTTGCAAACGGCAAGGATATAACAGCTTTGATTATTGACCCGTCAGCTGCATCTTTTATTCAAACTGTTTTAAGGCACAAAAAATTTCGTGTTATCAAAGCGAATAATGATGTTCTATCGGGTATTAACCGAGTGTGCCAGGCACTCAAGGACGGGGAGATATTTATATATCCCTGCTGTGTTGATGCAATAAGAGAATTTTCAATCTATCGCTGGGATGACAGTATAAAAAAGGATGCGGTTAAAAAAGAAAATGACCACGCAATGGATGATATACGATATTTTGTCGCTACTGTTTTGGGCAGAGAGGGACAAGGAAATTCGTTTGCGTCTTTTGCAATAGAAAGGAATTAGCTTTGAAAATTTTAGATTTAAGAAAAAAGAAAAGTCAAAATTCAAATGCTGCATGTGCGGTTCAAACGTCAATCGCTACAAATCATCCTTATTATAATCTTACAAGTTATATGCCGATTAACGGCGAATCGAGAGTATATGCCGAGCTTAGAAATGCGGTTCCTATTTTAGACGCCGCAATTAATAAAATTGTGCGACTTTGCGAGGGCTTTAGGTTCGATACGGGCAATGAAAAAATAAACGATATGATGAACTCGTATTTTGAGTCGATAAATGTCGGCGGAAACCAAAGGGGGATAACCTCTTTCGTTTCAAATTATCTTAATCAGCTTTTAACCTTCGGCACGGCAATAGGCGAAATAGTTATGTGCTCAGACGGGATATATGCGCTTTATAACAGCGAGCTTTCGTCAATTGAGCTTAAAAGGGCAAAAAACGGAATTGATGTCGATTTTTATAATAACGGCTCCAAAATCAATCAGCCGAATTTGATTTTATATTCTGTTTTAAATCCTAAGCCTTCCGATTTGTGCGGCACAAGTTTGCTTTCCGGCTTGCCGTTTGTAAGCAATATTTTGCTCGAAATTTATAATACAATCGGCGAAAATTGGAAGCATGCGGGAAATCTTCGATATTCCGTTATTTGCAAGCCGGATAAGGACAGCGCTTATTCAAACGCAAACGAAACGGCGCAAACCGTTGCAAATGCGTGGAAAGATGCTATGAATTCAAATACCGTTAAGGATTTTGTGGCAGTCGGGGATGTGAGCGTTAAGGTAATCGGTGCAGACAATGCTGTGCTTGACAGTGAAATCCCTGTAAGACAGCTTCTTGAACAGATTGTTGCAAAAACAGGGCTTCCGCCGTTTATGCTTGGCCTTAGTTGGTCGTCAACAGAGAGAATGAGCACGCAGCAGGCAGATATATTGACAAGCGAGCTTGAATCATACAGACGTATTCTTGAACCTGTGATTAAGCAAATCGGCAATATGTATCTTGCAATGAATGCCTTGCCTTATGAGGCGAATATCGAATGGAAGAAAATTACACTTCAGGATGAATGTGACGAGGCTAAGGCGCAGCTTTATACGCAACAGGCAGAAAAAATAAGAAGGGAGATTGAAAATTGAGCTTTGGTTATGTAGAAAAAGGTTTTAGTCCGAGCACTGAGGACTTGAAAAAAATCAATAAGTATACAAGGCGTGAGTTTGACGCAGACAGTCTTTATGTTTTTACTGTTATTCTTTGCGATAACGACATAGACAGGGATTTTGAAAAATTTTCATTATCGGCGCTTAATGAACTTAAAACGCTTTTTGTCGGCAAAACGGGTATCAGCGACCATTCAATGAAATCGAGCGACCAAAAGGCACGTGTTTTTGAAACATGGATTGAAAAAGGCAATGGAAAAACAGCCGACGGTGAGCCTTATTATATGCTAAAGGCAAAGGCTTATATGCTCAAAAACGAGGAAAACAAAGGATTTATTGACGAACTTGACGCAGGAATTAAAAAGGAAGTTTCAGTTTCCTGCTCATCAAAAAAAGCAACCTGTTCAATTTGCGGCAAGGATAAAAGGCAGTGCAGATGCGAACACGTTTCGGGCAAAGAATATAAGGGCAAAACCGCCTGCACAATTTTGTCAGATATCAGCGATGCGTATGAGTTCAGCTTTGTAGCCGTTCCTGCGCAAAGACAGGCAGGAGTTACAAAAGCATTTGAATTTACAAAGGAGAATAATATGGAGGATATTATTAAGACGCTCAAAAATATGAGCAACGATACTACGGTATCAAAATTTCAGCTTGATTCGCTTTTGAATTATGTTGATTCACTTGAGGATGAGGCAGAGCTTGGCAGAAAGTACAAGAAAAGCCTTGCAAACGAGGTTATAAAGCTTTGCGCAGAGGCTATGCCGGAGATGGATATTAAGGCTTTTTCCTCTGTGGCACAGGTTATGACCGCAAAGGAACTTTTGTCCTTTAAAGAAGCTTTCACGAAGAAAAATCGTGAAAGCACCGCTCATCTTCAAATTAAAAGTAATGACACAAAAACAAATAATACAGTAAATCAATTTAAATTATAATTAACGGAGGAATTAATTTATGTCATACGATAACATTAGAATTGAAAAAAGTTTATACACCACAGGTAAGTCTTTCACTCAGGCACTTGAGGCACTTGACCCGTCAGAAAACTACAAGGGCACATCTCTTGAAGGCCTTGACGCATACGAACGTCAGCTTAAAAGATTTGACATTAAGGTTTCGGGCGAAAACTGCGATACTGTTTCAAAGTTTTTCCAAACTTCCGATTCGGCAGCTCTTTTTCCTGAATTTGTATCCCGTTCTATTAAGCTCGGTATGAGAGAGGCGTGCACCGTAGATAAAATCATTGCAACCACATCTTATATTGATTCGCTTGATTACAGGTCTATTTCGCTTGAAGATACAACTGATTTGGTTGACTTTATAAATGTTGCCGAGGGCAGTGCATTTTCAGATGTAAAGATTACTGTTAAAGACAAGCTTACCAAGCTTAAAAAATACGGCAAGATGATTTCCGCATCATATGAGGCAATCAAGTTCCAAAAGCTTGACCTTTTCTCAATCACACTTCGCAGAATCGGTGAAAATATGGTTTATTATGAGGCATACGATGCACTTGCAACAATTGACAAACCAACCGTAAATAAGATTACATATACCGGTGATACATTTACTTATGATAATCTTATTGATATTTACACAATGATGAAGCCTTACAATCTTACAACAATAATTGTTGACCCTAAGTCATTTGCAAGACTTCTTAAATTACCTGAAATGAGAGATGCAAACGCAGGTCTCGATTTTCACGGCACAGGCAGAATGGTTACTCCTTTCGGTGCAGAGGTTTATTGCTTAAAGGAAATGGATTCCGATACCCTTATTGCAATTGATAAAAACTATGCGTTTGAAAGAGTAATTGCATCAGACATTACAACAGATTTTGACAAGCTTATCGACCGTCAGATTGAAAGAGCAACAGTATCTACAATTGTTGGTTTCTCAAACATTTTTCCTGATGCCGTTGCTATGCTTGTTAAGGCAAAATAAGGTGATTTATTATGACTGATTTAAGTAAAATTAAAGAGGAGTTTATCACTCTTTCGTCTTTGAGTGAGGAAGATGCGGGAAAATATCAATCGCTTATCGAAATGGAATGTGAATATATAAATTCACTTTTGAAAAGCAGCGATGACGAAAATAATTCCTGCGTAATATTTCTTTGCGCTGCAAAGGCTTATTATCGATATATGCTTACTAATCAGTCAGACGGTATCACTTCGTTTAAGGCAGGAGATGTGTCATATTCGCTTGACATGTCTTCTGCGCTTGAAAATGCAAGGGCAATATACAATTTTGCTCTTGAACAGTGTGCCTCGCTGATTAAAAACAATCATTTTGCTTTTGAGGCGGTGTAATATGAGAAGCGGATATATTATAAAAAATCATCTTGATAAAATCGGAATTGAAGCGACACTTTATGACGGAGAATGGAACTCAATGCCGTTTAAATGCACCGTAAATCCCTTGTGGCGAAAAAAGAGCAGTGCATTTGACGATGATGTTACGGAACTTGGAATAAATGAAGCGAGATATCATTTGTATCTTGGTCCGAAAACGCACAATGTTATGGAAATAAGCGATAACGGATATTTGCAAACCTCGTCGGGCAAGTATAAATTTTTGAGAAAAAATGCAGTGAAAATAAACGACGAGGTTATTTATTATACAGGCATTTTAAGAGAAATTAAGGAGGCAGTATACGATGAATATTAATGATTTTATAATCACCTTTGCAAAAGCTCTTAAAGCTGATTATTTTTTTAAAAATATTAAAATCATCAAGCCTTTTGAAAATGTATCTTATGCCGGCGAAATAAAAAATACGTTTGTTTGTGTCGGTCTTGACGAGATGGAAATTACGCCGATAGAGCTTGGCGATGATACAAAATATGCAAATGTCAAAATTAAGGTCGGTATATTTACCGAGAAAAATAATTCTGCTTTTGCAAAGGATGTGTTTTTAAATATTTGCAGGGTAAGCCAAAAATTTAATATTACTTCAATAAAAGCACAGCCTCTTGAATATGTAAAGCAAGCCAAGGGATATAGGCTTAACGGCTATTTTTCATTCGGCACAAATATTGATTTCGGAGGTGAAAGCGGTGAATGAGGAATATGAACAGGCGGAAAATATAAGCGAAATTATCCGTCTTGATAAAAATAGATATGATAAATCCGCAGGTGAATAATGAAAGAATTTAAAATGAGATTTAAGGATTTTGTGTTTGATACAAATCCGTCATATATTCAGGTTATTACCTCCCGTGATGTTTCAAACACTTCTGTCTATGACGGAAAAGGAATTACTCAGGATATATCACAAAAACCGATTATCGTTAAAGGAAAGGGCACTTTTTTCTCAGACGATGCAGATGAAAAATGCGCTCGTCTGTCATATCTTTTAAGGCAGGGAGGCGCAGGCGAACTTCATTGCCCGTCGCTTTATCCTATTGAGGCAATTTTTACCGAGTTTAAGTATGATTCAAGCGCAACGTTTGGTAAAATCGAGTATGAATTTGAGTTTACTCAGGTGTGTGATGATAAAAAGGAAATTGCTCCTCTCGATTATATTGTTGCATACGACGGGGATACTGCTTTTGATATTGCGGCAAGGGCAAATATGAGCGTTGACGAAATTATGCAATTAAATGATATAGAAAGTCCGTTTTCAATAAAGAAAGGTGATCGGGTGAAGCTGAGATGAAAATTGTTTTAGTGACAACGTTGGGAAAGGAAATAATACCAAGTGGTATTGTTTCAGCCGTTTTAACACAGACGGCAGAGGTTGCCTGCGACAGTCTAAGCATTAAAATTATCGGCGGCAAATCGCTTGATGAAATTGAGAGAGTATATGCTTATAAAAATAACAAACTGATATTTAACGGCTATTGCGATTGCCAGAGGACAACTGCTGATGAAAGAGGATTTGAAACATATATTTATGCTCGTTCAAGCGCCTGCCTTTTGGTTGACAACGATGCTTTCGCTTATACATATAATCGTCCGAGCGCTCAAAGTCTGTTTGACGCTTATGCAAAACCGTTCGGCTTTTCTTATAAGCTTGACGATATTTGCACGTTTAAAAAATATGAAGTTTCAAGCGGCTCCTCGCTTTACGGTGCCATCAATTTGCTTGTTTCAACAATTACCGGCAATTCAATAAGGATTAATGCCGATAACGAAATTTTTATGTTGAAACCGAGCGAAAATATATTAAGCCTTAATGATTTTTCAGTGATTTCGGCCAAAAGCATAATAAATCGAAGCGAACCGATTTCGGCAGTTAATTATAAAAAGGAATTTTCGTATCTTTACGATTGCCACACCTATTCGCAGCTTGCTGAAAAATTAGGATTTTCAAGGCAAAGATATGTAAATCTTGCGGCGCTTCCGAGTTGGCAGAGAAATTATAAAATTTCTAAAATGCTCAAAGATTCGTTCAAGGATTATAAGCGCCTTGAAATAACGCTTAAAGGTTATGTTGAAAGCGAGCTTTTACAGCGGTTTGATTACAGCGGTAAACTTGGTGATTTTAATGATTATCTGCTTTTTGAGAAGGTTTATTCCATTGATGAAAACGCTGAGCAAACAAAGCTTATTTTAAGAAAAAATATCGATATCTCGGAGGTAAATTATGTGGATTAGCAAGCAGATTATTAAAGAGCAAAAAGTACCCGCAGTTGAATGCGGCAAGGTTACTATGAGCTCAAACGGTGCTGTTGAGGCAACTTCAACAGGCGTTGAAAGAAATGTTAATTTTTACTCTCCCTACGGTTACAATTTTTGTGTACCTAAGGGTGAAAGGCTTTTGCTTACTCAAGGCGGAGGAGAGCAGGTTTGCATAGGAGTTGAAAACGACAGTTCAAATGTTGAATACGGAGAAATTAAAATCACATCTCTTTCCGGTGCATATATTCACCTCAAAAATGACGGAAGCATAGTGATAAACGGATTGGTTATATCAAAGGAGGGCAAAATTATTGAGTGATATTAATGAAAAAACAGCCGATATTATTAATTTGTGCCGCTCGGCTGTTTATTGCGAAAAAGGAGAATTCTATCCCGACAAAAATTTCGGCAGCAGAATACACGAGGCAAAAGGAAACGAAAGGCTTATGCTGTCGTTTATCAGAATGGCTTTATCAAAGCTTGACGGGGTATATGTTAAAAATGTTACATATATCAAAAACGATAATTTAATTACAGTTGATGTTCTTATTAATAATGAGGAAAGGCAGGTGTACGTTGTAATATGAAGTCTACATATAATGAAATTTTGCAGAATATGAAAGCTGCTTACAATAAAGAACTCGGCAGGGAAATTGCTGAAAATTCTATTGATGAAAAAAAGCTTGAAGCAATTGCAAGCGAACTTTACGGCTTGTCATGCTATGGCGATTTTATTTTAAAGCAAGCGTTTGTTCAAACTGCAACGGGAGAGTATCTTAACCGTCACGGTGCGTTGCGTGATTGCAAAAGAAAGCTCGGTACTAAAGCAAAGGGTACGCTTACATTTGGCATTAATGAGGCAATTGCAAGCGATATAGTTATTGAAAAGGGAACTGTTTGCTCAAAACCGAATTATCCGCTTATTCAGTATTCAACAGATGAAACGGTTATTCTTAAAGCGGGCAATACAAGTATATCGGTTTCCTGTACCGCTTTGGGAAACGGAGAAAAATACAACTTAGAGGGCGACAATTTACTGACTCTTGTTAATCCTCCGTCAGGGATTGAATATGCGTTTAATGCGTATCCGATAACAGGCGGAAGCGATGACGAAAGCGACGGCTCGTTTAGAAAAAGAATTATGTCAACATTTAAAATTCCGCTTAATTATTTTAATAAAAGTTCAATTGAACTTGAAATTAAAAACATTGGCAATATTAAAGATTGCTCAATAAAGCAAAGCGACACCCCCGGAAGTGTAAGGGTAATTGTTTCTTGCCCCGGAGAACTCACGAGTGAAGAATTGGAAGGTATCAAAAAAGCATTTCCGCAAATTGAACTGTTTGGCGTTAAAATTCGTTTTGAGTATGCCAAAAAGACGCATGTGTCGATAAAGGTCAAGGCTAATGTTGACAGTATTTCTGATGAGGCGTCACAAAAGCAAGAAATATATGATAACATTTATGAAATTTTAACACGCAATAAAATAAACTATAATATTTCACTTGATGAGATTAGAAAGGCGGCGCTGAAAATCGACAGCGTTCAAAGCATTGAAATAAGCGGAACAAATGTTTTGGGCGATTGTATTCTTTGCGACGGCGACGGCTATATTCTTCTCGACAATTTGGAGGTCGAACTTTATGAATGTTAGCAATACACGCATTTACAGGCTTTCGTCGCTTTTGTCTTCGCTTAATTTGAACGTAAGAAGAAACGGATTCAATTATGCCATGATTAAAGCTATTGATGCGGGAATGACGCTTGTGGAAGAATATTTTGATAAAATACTTTCTGAAGTGTTTTTCGATTCGGCTGAGAATTACGGCATTAAAATGATATGCGATTTACTCGATTTGGATGAGATTAACTATGAGAATGTTCAAAAAGGCTTATCGCAAGGTTTTGTTAAATATAAATATGATGAATTTAAAGAGGAATGTTTGAAAACTTTTGATAAAAATATGACTTTTAGCGTATCGAATTTTGTTTTTTCTGTTGGTGGCAGTAAAGAGTCTTTTTTATCGCAAGTTTTAAAAAATATTTCTTATTTTGAAAAATATATTTGTCCCGGTGTTGTTATGCAGGCGAATGAGAGTATTTATGATTTTGATGTGCTTGATGCGCTTGATTATAATGCAGACGATTGGGACAAAATTGCAAAAATATCATTTAATTTTATCGACAGTTTAGGAGGTGCACAATGAGCAGCACAAATAAAACAGAAATAGGGCTTAATCTTTGGCTCGGTGGGGACAAACCTAAAAGAGAAGATTTTTGTAATGATAATTTGATTATCGATAAGCAAATTATAAACCATAAAAACGATATGTCCTGCCACGTGTCTGAGGAGGAAAGAAACAAATGGAATACGAATGTTTATTGCAATATTTATTATGGCAATAATGAAAGTGTTCGTGATATTGCAACCGCTTGCCCGTTTGAACCGAGCGCAGTTATTATTTTCCCGACAGGCGTTACCCCTCACGTTTGGGATGCGCCAAATAGCAAAGACTATATTTATACGGCTTACGGCTCTACCTTTGGTACTACAAACGGTTTGCTTTTTAGGGATAACAGAAGAACTCTTAAAGTTCATCAAAACCTTAAGGGTATTATGAATGAAGTTGTTTGTCTTAATGAGTCGGGTGTTGCATATTGCTATGTTTGTATAAGGTAGGTGCTAACACGTAATGAAAAAGCAATGGAAGATCAATCTTTCATTGCTTTTTGTCTTGTATGTTGAAAAGTAGTTGAATTTCTCTTGACTTTTTTCTTTTTTTCGTATATACTCTTGTTTGTTGCATATCAGTGCTTCAATTTAATATTTCGAGGTGTAGCTCAGCTTGGTAGAGCGCTGCGTTCGGGACGCAGAGGCCGCAAGTTCAAGTCTTGTCACCTCGACCAAAAAAAAGATACCAAATGAAAGGTATCTTTTTTTATTTATTAGTATGTACAAGACCTGAACTTGCGGCAGGCTTCTCCAAATTCGACGAGCAAAAGCGAAGTGCGAATTTGGGAGAAACAGTCCGGTGGACTGTTTCGTAGAAGGCTAGTTCAGTTCTGTGTCAC